>OCTW013425791.1_pt1 | contig 218958 bp, 176 predicted proteins | sample 1539671 | NCBI WGS metagenome assembly OCTW01 (sample SAMN02144230, study PRJEB22623) | gut metagenome | biome: sheep rumen | host: Ovis aries | place: New Zealand | reverse complement strand
AAGCTAAGACTTTATCCGCTAAACTCTATGACCTTATCGCATCAACCCTAAGGTTTCGACCCCTAGGACCTGGGGTTTTGGCGGGAGAGAAAATCTAGGGGAAGAAAAAAGACCAAACAGGCTGATCAAAAGTTGAATATTTTGAGCTAGATGACGATTTCTAGTGGCTATGTTTTTTTGCCATATTATTTGACAAATTTAGGATATAATTAATGTAGAATACTCTTTTATTGGCGGTATTATATAAAAAAAGCCTCCTTTTATTAGGAGGCTTTTTTAATAGACTGCCAATTTGAATGGCTTAGTTATATTTTGATCGTATGTACTATTTTACACTTTCTCTCCATTTTGAAGCTCCAATACCTAGCTGGTATATTTTTGAGCTCTTCACAGTAGAAGTGTTTTTGAAATATAGGCCATTTAGGTTGTCAATAGTATGTGTATCGATAGAACCTGTTGTACCACTCTGTTTATGAGGTGGATTAGGACTTGTCATCAAGTCTTCTGGTGAGATATTGTCTACATGAACTTCAAGTTCACTAGCACCAGCTACATTCCATTCAGCCCACTTTCCGAAACTATTTTTGGTAGCATTGAATGCGTTACCAGTGAATATCTGTCCACTAGTTAAGAATGTGTTGGTAGACCAGTTATTTGATATATCCCAAGATGCTTCACCAGAACCATTAATTGTGCGAATGTCAGCACCACCCTGATACAAGTAACGATCATCGTCAGATTGCTTTGTCAGAATGAAAAGGTTATTCTTGATACTAATTTTAGAACCACCAGGTAGATAGCGCAAGTCAATGATTTGTCGGCCCGAACTACAAGTAGAGAAATTCACGAATGTGTTATTTTCTATTGTAATATTATAAGTAACAGATGTAGGCCAGTCTAAATCCTTACCATTATCAGTAATCATGCAAGTGCGTGGACTATCATAGAAAGTATTATTCCTGAAAACCATATCCTTGAAGATATTTGATTTTGGTTGAGCACCATCACCAGCTACCCATGCATATCCACGACCATTGTTGTCGTAGTAACCGCAGTCATAGAAGTCACAGCCTTCTACCAATACATGCTCAAACTGTTTGACTTTCGATCCCTGAACACGTATAAATCCACGAATCATACGACGGAAAGAGCAGTCTTTTACGGTAAATGACTGTAAAGTTACGGCCATACCGTTAGAGTACATGTTAATGAAGTAATTTCCTGTACCATTGCTTGTACCATTGAAATGCTCTGCAAGTGGACAGTCGAAATCAATATTTTCAAATTCGAGCGACTTCACGAACAATGTATAATTTTCACCCGATAATGGCTGTCGACCAAACATGAAGTTGTTAGACTTCACTGTGGTTCCTTCTTTCCAGAGACCACCTAAGTAAACTTTAGCTCGACCTTTTCCTGCAGCGATGTCTTCAGGTCGGGTGCGGAGTGTAAAGCCTTTTGAAAGACTCATATTGTTCTTGAAATAGTAAGCTTTACCACCTTCGAGCTCGAAGATTGTCCCCTCAGCTAATTTGTTGTTGTGGATATAGTCAGTGAAGACTTCATCAAGTCTCATAGCATTATAGCTTGAAATATCTACTAATGTGGTACCATCGCTCAAAGTATCATTAGGTGTAACTTCATGAGTGATAAGAATAGGATCTCCAACTTCGCCATCTGTGCGTACAGAAAGAGTATTATAAACAGCATCAACGGCAACTGGAATATTAGTATTCTCTACATTGATAATATATACACTACTTTCTTGTAAGCCTTCAATATCAATATAACCTCGTTCGAAGTCTGCTTCACTCAGTTTGTAATTAGCAAATTCATCAGGAACAGGGGCATTTGGGTTTTCCGATGAAGGTTTAACAGTGAGTTTTTGCATAACGAATTTACCATCTTTGACTTCAAAATTTTTATCAAATTCGTTAGGAACAGACTCCGTGTAGTTGTTTACAGCATCTTCATAAGAAGGGTTAATATAAATGCGAACACTCGTTTTTGTAGGAGCACTCTGAGTAATAATTTCAGGAACAGGATAACGATTACCAGTAGTAAGTCCGCAATATTCAGCCCACTGACGTCCACTACCATATCCATACCACTTAGAGTGGTAGCCTTCACCTTTTTTAGAAAGGGTACGAATGGCAAAGCGGTAGTCAGTACTATACTCCATATTATTGATAACCATATCTAGGCAGTCTGGAGAAACGATAGTATCCTTAATAATATTATCTGGATTTTCCCAATCGCTTGCAAGACCGGAAGAAACTGCAGGCTGAAGTGCCCATTTTAGCTCATATCCCGCACAGTCATCTACACCATACCAGTAAAGGTGTACACTGTTATTATGTCCATTGACTGTAATGACTTGACAGCGATAAGGGTCATTATCACCACGTCCCGTATTATCATCGGTGCGGAACATGGTCATGAATTCACGATCGGCCTCTTCGGTTATAGAATCCTTGTCAGAGCAAGAATTAAATGATATAATTGCGAGGGCTGTCGTTATATATAGAAATATTTTTTTCATAGATTCTTAATGTTTGAACTCGATTAGTTAGCGTAACCATAATAGTTCTTATATGCACCGGCACTACGCTGGATGGCTGAACTTGGATAAGGTAGAATGTAGCGTACTACAGGAAGCTGAGCTGCTGTCATGTGGCCAGTAACCTCGCCTAACATTTGTGTGTTTCCATCATTTCCTACCAGATATATCATGCCATTTTCACTTCCACGAATGAAACCATAGAATGAATACATACATTGGTTGGTAGGAGTTCCTTTACCATCGTTCCACCAACCGAAGTTGCCTTGATATTCTTTCCATGTATATTCTTCGTTCGTTATAGATTCATCGTCTGTAGGTTTCTTGTTGAGATTAGTGTATGGGTTAGCAATCTCTAAAATTTCCAAAGCTGTATTTGGATAAACATCTGTATTTTTCGGATTGGCTATACGACGATAGTATACACTGAATGGAAGTTTGTCGAAACGGCTTGTTTCTACTCCATCATGCTCTGCAACATAATCTAGGTATTGAGATGTACCACCAGCATTTTCACCTACACCATAATAACGTAGGAAAGAATAGAAGCATTCTACGCTATAGAGGTTATTACGTACCAAGTCTTTCCAACGCATATTTTCACCTGCAAATTCCCATTTACGCTCATTGAGTACTCCCATGAGAAAAGACTCTTTATTAGCGCTAACAGAGTCGACATAGTGGTCTACTTTCAATGGAATATCTTCGCTTGAGAAAGCACGTCGTCTAACTTGTTTCAATGCATTCTTGGCAGCTTCTGTCGGACCATTATTGAGTTCATTTTCTGCTTCTGCAAACATCAATAAGACATCAGCATAACGCAGGTACGGATAGTTGATACCAGTAGAACCAGATGAGTTATTCTCAAAGTTACCAGCTTGTGACCATAATTTAGACCATTTATTATTATACATTGTATAATTGGCTTGAATTGCAGGAACACAAATAGAGTCGCCTTGATTAGTATAGCTCCACATGCCATTCAGATAGTCGCGTCTAGTATCCTTTTCATCGAAGGAATAACCATAGAATGCACTTATTTGAGCACTACCGCTAGTTTCACCCCATACGTTCGGCTGGATAGAGACACCTGAAGAAAGAGAGGCTTTTGGACCTTGAATATAACCGATGTTACCACTTGTTTTTTTGGCAAATGGAATTTCGAAAATTGGGTCATCTCCATTGTCTACGATGAAGTTACATTCATCGATAAAGACATTACGATAGCTCTTGTTTAGACTATGTGTATTAGATTTAATGACAGAATCTGCATAATTACGAGCTATCTGGTAAAACTCACGATAGTTGGCAGGACGCTCCATAGTACCATGACTGGTAACATCACTTTTGTTTGGCCGAAGGGAATAGCCACCTGCTGAAAGAGCCATACGTGATATCATTGCCCAGCAAGCCTCTTTAGAAACATGCTCGATAGTATTTTCCAAGGAGCGAGCATACTTCATACGAGGTGCAATAGCTTGAAGATCCTGAATGAGTAAAGTTCGGATAGTATCTCGATTAACAATTGGAGTAATCATATCTTCTTTTTCTGAAGTAGGTGTGAAAGAGAAGGGTACATCACCCCATAAATCTATGATATCATTGTAAAACATGGCGCGGATAACTTTGGCTTCACCCATTTTCTGGAAAAGGTCTTCATCGCCGGCTTTATAGATATTGCTTTTTTCGAGCTGATAAATAAAGTTGTTGGCATATTCGATACCTTGATATGCTGCGTTCCATGTATTTTTTAATTGACTTGCGTCGGCAGTACATTCAAAGCGACGGAAACCGTTGCTGGTTGCAGCTTCGTCAGAAGATGTAGCAAAATCTACATCACTGTTCAAACACAAATCTTTAAGGTACTTTTCGCCGTAAAGGTTATTGTTGAGCAGTTGTGCGTATACACCATTAAGAGCACGATCAATTTCTGTTTTTGTGCTAAAGACGTAATCATCACCATATTTGGAAGGGGTATCCACGTCTAGATAGTCGTTACAGGATGTGAGGTTTGCCATAACCAATCCTGTTATAAAAATATATTTCAGTTTCATATTTTTTTCTTTAGTAATTTAGAAAGTCACATTCACACCGAATACAAAACTACGGCTACGTGGATAACGGTTGAGGTCCATACCTGAGCAGAGACTGGTCTGGATGTCGACTTCTGGATCATAACCCGTATATCCTGTGATAACAAAGAGATTAGAAGCAGAGGTATATACACGCATTTTACTTATACCCCATCGTGCTGTTAGTTTACGAGGTAGGGTATAGCCAATTGTAACATCCTGCAAACGGAGAAAAGAGGCATTCTCTACGAAGTAAGAGTGGAGTACATTGTTAGTAATGTCTGCAGGGTTCCACAATGTTGCGTTGGCATTCATGCTGATATATTCTTCCAAAGCCCCATCTATATAATAGTTTTTATATAGGTTTTCGCCGTCTGAAATGCGTGTGTAGCGCCAACGGTTGTCTGCAAATTTACTCAATACATTATAGAATGTACTGCTGGTTGATGTAGACGAAGACAATTGGTATGCAGTAGCATTAACAATATCAAAGTCAAGCATATAGTTAAAATTGGCAGCAAAGTCGAAACCTTTCCACTGACCGCTTAAGCCAAAACCTCCTTCGTATCGTGGAACGGTATGGCCAATGTTAGTACGGTCGGCCTCTGTAATTTTACCATCACCGTCGAGATCCTTGAATTTTATTTTACCAGGTAAAGTGGCTGTACCACTTTGGCTGTCATTGAATATGCCGTCCATGATTACTGTGCCTTTTTTTGGTATAGCCAGGAAGTTTTGGTTAGGATCAAAATCAAACTCGTCGGCAGAGTAAAGACCATCGTATACATAACCATATAGCAAGCCAACTTCATCTCCTACACGAATAGCATAGTCATTATTGGTAACTGCACTTGAAGAATACCAACGGCTGTTGTTGTCCCAAATTACATTATCGGTTTCATTTAATTTATCTACTTTAAATTTGTTGTAACCGAATGTTGCATTGGCGCTCAGTACATAGTCTTTGCCACGAAGGATATCGTAGTTTACAGTCAACTCAACACCAGTGTTGGAAACCTGACCGATATTGCGCATCTGTGTAGTGTAACCTGTTGCAGAAGGTATATCCGAAAGATAGAGTAGGTCTTTGGTCGTATTCCAATAAAGTTCAGGTGTAATCTGCAGACGATTATCAAAGAGTGATATGTCGGCAGCGAGATTTCGTTTTACACTGGTTTCCCACTTTACTTTCTCGTTGGTGAACTTATTACCATTGCCAAAGCTATAGTATTGTTCTCCATTTTCGGTAGCTTCGCCGAATCCTGGACCACCTGTAGTACTTACAGAGTAGAGATAACGCCACATATCATTGTCTATACGGTTATTACCGGCAAGACCCCATGAAGCGCGAATCTTGAGATTGTTAATCCACTTGATATTTTTCATGAATGGTTCTTCTGAGAGAACCCAGGCTCCTGATACAGAAGGGAAATATCCCCATTGATTCTCTGGAGCAAACTTAGTGGAACCATCCGCACGCATGGTTACAGCTGCCAGATAACGATGTTTATAATTCCAACTGGCCTGACCAAAGAAAGAAGCCTGTCGAATAGGGGTAGTCAAGCTAGATGTAGACTGGTAAGGTACACCCAAAGTCATATTGTTGAGTGCCGTTTCAGAATCTATTTCACGAGGAAAATAGCGATTAAATTGATAAGTTGTTTTGGTTTGATCGTTCTGAATTTCTGAGCCTAACAAAAAGTCAAATTCATGTTCTTTATTTATCTTAAAATTATAGTTGGCTGTATTTGTCCATGTATAAGCCTCACGATGAGAATTCGTAATCTGAGCTACTGGAAGCTTATTATTAGACTGTCCAGTCTTGGTCAAAGGGCCATAGAAACGATTTGTATCGTTGAAGTACATACGATAAGAGAAGTTTGTCTCTATTGTAAGTCCCTTGATTGGTTTCCAGTTTAATGCAATTTGATTAGTAATATTGTAACTGTGCTTCTTTTGCGTATTGGTCTGAATATCGTTTTTCGGATTGGTATAAGCAAAATTAGCTTCTTCGTCAGGGTCTACAGTTGCTGGATCCCAAAATGCAAATTCGCGCAAACCGTTTGTTGGGCGATAGCGGAGTACGTCAATTACACCTCCTGAACCAATGTTGTCGCCACCTGCACCAATATCACGGCGGTAAGAGAACTTTGGATTCATTTTCAAGGTCAATTTAGGAGAGAGTATAGCTTCTAGTTTGATATTTAGATTAGTACGACGTACACCAGATCCAAGGATAATACCATTATCCTGACTATTGGTAAGTGAGGTGTTAAAGTGAACCTTATCAGAACCGCCTCCGACAGTGAGGTTAGCTGAATAATTAAGAGGTGTTTCACCCATTACTTCGTCTTGCCAGTCGTGAGTGGTTGCTCTCTGATAAATATCAAGATCATTAGGGTTACCAAAGTTGGCCCGGAAATACTTAGCTGCATTGCTACGTGTACTACCAGCTGCGGCTCTATCCCAACAGTAGTCTGCAAACTGGGCGCTGTTCATCAGATCGAGTTTTTTAGCTAAGTGACTGATTGAAAGATTTCCATTGAAAGAAACCTGAATTTTACCAGCAGCCGCACTTTTGGTGGTAACGACAATAACACCATTACCACCTTTGGCACCATAAATAGCTGTAAGCGAAGCATCTTTTAAAACATCGATAGAAGCGATATCCGATGGAGGTATATCGTTAATGTTGGGTGCTTCAAATCCATCGACGATGTAAAGAGGGTCATTACTTTGAGTTACGGAACCTGTACCTCGGACACGGATATTGACATCAGCACCAGGTTGACCATCGACAGTTGTTACCTGTACACCGGCTATCTTACCCTGGAGAGCGACAGCAGCAGATGTAACGGGTACAGCTGCAAGTTTAGTTCCAGAGATAGAACCAACAGATCCAGTAAGGTCTTTACGGGCTCTACTGGTATAGCCTAAAACGACAACCTCACCTAAATCGCTGGCATTGTCCTTTAGAACAATAATTTGTTTCTCACCAAGTCCGACTTCCTGAGAAATCATTCCGATGTAAGAAATAACAGCCTTACTGCCTTTTTTCAAAGTTAAGGTGAAATTACCATCTAGGTCGCTTACGGCACCATTCTTGGTATTACCTTTTTCCACAATCGATGCACCAATAATCGGTTCATTGTTGGAGTCATAAATTGTACCTTTAATTACACCTTGTGCCATACCCGAGAGGGGAGTTGCGGCAAGAGCAGGAATAAGGCACAATTTGCACATTCGCTTTTTTGCGTCCTTCATGTGTTTTGTTTTAGTTAAAAAATTATTTAGAGTTTAATTTCCTCCGTATCTTAGGTTTTATAATTTGGTTTCTACTTATTTTCAGATTATTAAGTTTTGTAGTCGAATTTTTATTCCGCAAAGGTATTAATTTTTTTATGAATTCAAAATAAAAAATAACATTTTGATCAAAAACGATAATTTTACCCCTATTTTTGGATATTATTCCCCTATAACTTATTTTTCTTTTCATTTCTATGCTCTAAAATTAGTCGTTTTCCACAAAAAAACGTAATTTTACACGCAAATTGCGACAGTATGAAAAAAGTACTTATAGTCTTTATTCTTTTACTCCTTTTGGGAGGGTCAGTTTGGTATGTAGCAGCAAGTAATGGGTGGCGATATATACCATCAGTATCGATGTTTATTATCGGCCTTTTTGCTTTAATTGGGAGTACATGGAATTCCAAAGGAAGACTCTAGTTAATGAAATAAGTATTTTATTTTTGCGTTATGTAAATATGAAAAATAGAAATTTATTTCTGGCAATTGTTCTTGTTGCGATAGTTTTTTTTACATCCTGCATGGATGATGATAGTTTTACTACATCTCCCTCTGCTGTGCTTACATTTGAAACCGATACTGTTCGGATGGATACGACTTTTTCAAATGTACCAACTACTACACGTTCCTTTTGGATATACAATAATTCTAATGCTGGTCTACGTTTGGCTTCTGTGCGATTGGAAAATGGTACAAGTTCAGGATATCGTGTTAATGTAAATGGCTCATATATGAGTGCGTCTTCCAATTATCGATTGTATGATATAGAAATTCGTAAGGGCGACAGTATTCGTGTGTTTGTAGAATTGACATCTGCAACAACTGGTAAGGAAGATCCGCAATTGGTTGAGGATAATTTGATATTTACTCTTGAGAGTGCTAAGGAGCATGTGGTAAATCTTTGTGGTTATAGTTGGGATGCTGATCTTCTCGATGCTCTGCACATATCCCAAGATACTTTAATAAGTAGTACACGACCTATAGTATTGAAGCATGATATTCAGATAGATAGTATGGCTACGTTAACATTGGGAGCAGGCACAACTGTCTATTTTCATCAGGGTGCTGGTATCTCTGTTAATGGTGCTTTACATGTAGATGGAACCGCAAGTCACCCTGTTATCCTTCGAAGTGATCGTTTAGATAACCTTTTTGACTACCTGCCATATGATCGTACTCCGGGATTATGGAAAGGTGTTATATTTAATCCTGGTGCTCAGGGGTGTATAGAACATCTTGACCTTCATAGTTCTTATAATGGTGTTTATGCAGATTCTTCTACAGTTACTATGGGCAATAGTATAATTCATAACTGTCAGGGTGCAGGGTTGTATGCCGTAAATTGTAAACTTGATATCGTAAATTCACAGTTTAGTAATACATTGGGGAATTGTGTCGATATTAATGGGGGAGACGTTAGTTTTAATCATTGTACTTTTGCTCAGTTTTATCCTTTTAGTGCTAATCGTGAATATGCATTTAAGTTTGATGAGAGTTGGAAACCGTTTGTGAAGTTGCATGTTCGTAATAGTTTGATTACAGGATATGCTGATGATGAAATGTTAGGTATTCCTGGAAGTGATTCTCTAAAGAATTGTTTTTTTGATTATTGTATTATTCGTACCCCAGCGATAACGACAAATGATAGTGTACGTTTTACGCATATTGTATATGAGGATGTAAGCGATACCACGATGTATGGTCGTAAGCATTTTGTCTTATTAGATACGAGTCATATGATTTATGACTTTCACTTGTCTGAAAAGTCAGCTGCTATTAATGCAGGAGATAAATCATCTGGAACTTCTCATGATCATGATGGTACATTAAGAGATAGTCTACCTGATATTGGTGCTTATGAATTTGTGAGAAAAGAGACAGAAAAATAACAGAAAAAGGGAAATAACGTTCTAGTTATTTCCCTTTTTAATAATATTATTGTTTAATTATTTTTTATGCATATTCTCATCTACAAAGCAGAGTGGAAGTAAATCTTTTACAGACTTGATAATATAAACACCTTCTGTACCATATAATAAGATGCGAACAGGACTCTTGTATCTGTCTTCAATTTCCAGAATAACTTGCCTACATGCTCCACACGGTGTGATAGGAGATTTTAAGAGACCATTTTCGTTTCTAGCAGCGATTGCTAATGTTGTAATCTTCAGTTCTGGATGGTTTGCCTGGGCTGCAAAAATGGCAGTGCGCTCAGCGCAAAGACCAGATGGGAAAGCTGCATTCTCTTGGTTGGCTCCAATCATGATTTCTCCATTTTCAAGAAGTAGAGCTGCGCCCACGTAGAAGTGACTATAGTTTGCATATGAATTATGAGTGGCTTCTATAGCGCGCTTAATCAATTGCTGTTCAATGTCATTGAGTTCGTCCATTTGGGCGAAATTCATTTTTATTTCAAGTTTGATTTCTTCCATAATATTGAATTTATTGCAAAAATAATAGCTTTTGAGGAATTTGCAAAAAAATATGAGCTTTTTATTAGTCTATTTGAGAAACTTTTATCGAATCCGTATCTGTAATGGATAAATGCTTCGTGATTTCTGTATTTAAAGCAGCTTTAAGTTTTTCCTCCACGAAGGATTTGCAGATGGGTAAATAGTTAAATTCTTGAGGAAGATGCTCTATGCATCCTGCTATCATATTTTTTATCTGAGCCATTCGAGCTTGTTTCTCAGGTATATTTAGGTACTTCTTGTAGTATTTCAGTGCCATACGATAATAATCTCTTGCCAATAGCCAGTCTTCTTGAAACATATAGCAGAAGCCTAAATGGTATAGCACATCGGCTTTTTCTTCGTCATAACACAACTCGAGCATTTTTTCGTATAAGGGCACTGACTCTTGATATTTCTGCAGATTAAAATGACTTTCTGCATTGCAGTAATAGTATACACTTCGTTCATGAGGGGCGAAATGATCGAGTTGTGGTATGGCTTCATCTAAATATTTAATGGCATTCTCATAATCCCATATATAATAATAACATACTCCAATATATGCTATGTATCGTGGATTTAGTTGATATTTTTTATCCAGATCCTGAAAGAGAGCTAGAGATTCACTATATTTGGCAGAGGTGAAATATTCAAGAGCCATACCCAATTTACGAGCATCATCTTTCTTTTGACAGTGAACTTTTACGGGTACAGCTAAAAGAATAATAAGTGCCGAGATAGTGAATTTTTGAAATAAAAATATATGTTGTTTCTTGAATTTCAAATGATTATATTCTTAATATTCTTATTCGTTATTTGGTATAAAAGTTGATGAGTCGAATCAGGGCACGCTGACAGACTTTACAAAACTCAGGATTCTGATTGGTTCTCATTCTACAATCAGGATATGCCCTATATACGCCTTTTAAACTGTATCCTGCTCCTTCGTAGAGTCCGATAGCCTTGTCTTTTTGGTGAAGCATATCCTGCCATTTCTTGGCGAAATCTACTTTTGTTGTAATATTAGGTTCCCATGGCTCTATATCATGAGGATACATTGGAATATCTTCTTGTTCATAAGCGTATTCGTCTGCTAGTCCGCAGAAACTATGTCCGAACTCATGTACTACTACTGGTTTGTAGTAGAGATGATGGGTGGAGGTGAGGTTATAACTGTTCAAAATGCCACCACCACCATATTTACTGCTATTAACTAAAACGATGATGTGTTCGTAAGGAGTACCTGCCAACCAATTATGCAAGTCTTTGAGATGCAAAGTTGTTAGATATCTATCGCTATAAAAAGTGTCAAAGTGTGAATGTAGAGCTGTGTTTTTCCAGATTCCCTTTGCAGGTTCACTGGTTCCGCTTTCTGCAGAAGGAGCTTCTACTGCAATGATATTAAATCTGTCACGCATACTCTTGAATGGTTCATGTTCGAACATTGCTTCTACGGCAGTATCGGCATCTTTAATAAAGGTTGCCATTTCATCTTTCGTATATCCTTCTGCGATAAAGGCTAAGTGAATGCATCGGTTTGTATCTGCAGCCTGCTGCAAGGTAATGTATGGAGTGACGTCTTTTTCGCCAATATGTCTAATTAGAATATCTGTTGGTACCACTTGGTGGGTTAAAGAAGCCATCACCTGACGGCGGTTGTCTCTTAGTTCTAGTGTTACCTCCACAGTATCTTTAGGCATAGGTACGAGAAATACATTTTCAAAACTTCTAGATATAGATTTACTTTCATCGTATGAAAGCCATTCTTGAAAGAGGGTAGAGAACGAGTTGCGATAGATAACTTTGCCTGTGCTATGCGTTCTCACTGTTATCTGTCCGTTGCCTTCTACTGGTAGTTCTGAAAGGTGTTGGCGTTTTCCATACCACTTAGGTATAGCATTTAGTTGATCAACAGCGATATGTTGCTCTTGTTTGTTGCCAGCGAATGTATAGTCAATACGAAGTGTATTGTCTGTGAAAAAATCATTAAAATTTTGTGCCTCAATGGTGGTACCCGTTAAGGCAAAAAGTATGAATAATATTACTTTTCTCATTTTTATGTTATCTCCTTAATGATGTCAAGGATTTTATCTAACTTTAAGTTTTGCTCCTGGATAAATCTGGTAAGTTGGTGACAAGTTATTCATCTTGTATAGGCTCTTCAATTTTATACCGTATCGTTGAGATATCAAGTACATACTTTCCCCAGGTTTTACCACGTGAGGTACATTCTTGAATGTTTTTGGAGCTTTGCTACGTTTTTTCTTCAGGAATATGATGTCTCCTTCATGAAGCACGTCTTTCTTGTCTCGTTCGTTGTAGCGGGCAAGTTTGCGCCAGCTAATACCCACTTCTTTGCCGATACTCTTAAATGTATCACCTTCTCTAGCTAATAGATAATAGTTCTTATTGAACATCTTTATAGGGTGAAGCCTATCTTGAGCTACGTCAAATCCGCTATGCTTTTCAATAAATTTATCTTTGCTGCCCTTATCCAATTCATTAAGATGATATAGTTCTATGATCTGTATCAACTTTTGCGGATAAGCAGGGTTGGTAGCATATCCACATCGTTTTAGCCCATATGCCCATGCTTTGTAGTCATTTTGGTTAAGTGTAAACAAAGAAGCGTATCTTTGGTTATTGCGTAGAAAGATGCTATGGTCTTCGTAGCTTTCTTTTGGATCGTCGTATGCCCTAAAACATTCGTTTTGTTCATCGTCGTCATGATAAGTTTTATTGCCTATCCAGTTATGGCATTTAATACCAAAATGATTATTGAAGTTTTTAGCTAACTTACCTAAACCGGCACCGCTTTCAAACAATCCTTGTGCCAAGGTTATACTAGCAGGAATATGATATTTCTGCATCTGTCTGATGGCAAGCTCTTTATATTGATCTATATAATTTTGGTAGGCTTGATTCCATCGCATTTGTGCTTGTGCCTTCTGTATAGGTAATAACGTCAGCATAAGCAAGCTAATGATAAAAATATAGTGATGGGTATTTTTTTTATATTTCATATAAGAGTCTAATCCGGGTAAAGTGAGATAGGTTGAATATTCCTACGTTTGCAAAATTAGCAAAAAATGATGAATATACATATTATTATGTACATTTTTTTAGTATCTTTGCATATTGAATTCATGAATAGTATCAATGTCAAATTCTGTTAAGATTATATTGTCTATAGGTTCAAATGTGAATCAGATGGAAAATGTGCTTTATGCCAAATCTCTTTTAAAGTGTCTTTTAGATAATATTCATTTCACGGAGATGATTTGGACTGAGCCTATTGGTATTGTATCCGACAAATATGTTAACTGTATGGCTGAAGCTATGACTGCTATGCATTTAGACAAACTTCAGTTTGAATTGAAGAAGATTGAACAGTTGTGTGGTCGCCAGCCAGAAGATAAAGAAAGAGGTACTGTCCATATGGACATTGATATTTTAAAGTATGGAGATAAACGTTTGCATCTTAAAGACTGGGAGCGTCCTTATGTAAAACAGTTGATGGTATTGTTATAATTTAATAAGTTCCGCTTTCTTTGTTTGAAGAGCTATCATATAAAAATAACCGTGTCCGTTAGAATAATGGATACGGTTATTTTTATATGATAGCCAACTATTTATAGCTTTTCTTTTAGATATTTGCCAGTTATACTTTTTTCTTCTTTGACAATATCTTCAGGTTTACCAGCAAAGATTACTTGGCCACCTCTGTCTCCACCATCTGGCCCCATGTCTATAAGATAGTCTGCACATTTTACTACATCTAGATTGTGTTCGATAACTAGAATGGTATGTCCTCTTTCTATTAATGCATTGAAGGCATTGAGTAGTCTTTGAATATCGTGGAAATGTAGACCAGTAGTAGGTTCATCAAAAATGAATAGTGTAGGTTCCTGTTTCTCTTGTCCGATAAAGTAGGCTAGTTTCACACGTTGGTTTTCACCTCCTGATAGTGTACTTGAACTTTGCCCTAATTTGATATAGCCTAGACCTACATCCTGTAATGGCTTCAGTCTAGCATAAATAGCTTTCTGTTCATATTTCTCAAAAAAATCAACAGCTTCATTTACTGTCATGTTGAGCACATCATTGATGTTTTTCTCATGGAAACGTACATCAAGTATGTCTTGTTTGAATCGCTTACCATGACATGCATCACATTCCAAGACCAAATCTGCCATAAACTGCATTTCTACAGTGATAACACCTGCGCCTTTGCACTCTTCGCACCGTCCACCTTCTGCATTAAAACTGAAATATTGTGGAGTAAAGCCTAATTGTTTGCTCAAAGGTTGATCCGCAAAGAGTTGTCGTATGGCATCGTAAGCTTTTACGTAGGTTACAGGATTACTTCGTGTACTTTTGCCGATAGGGTTTTGATCAACAAATTCTACATGTTTCACTTTTTTCCAGTCACCCTCTAACTTGGAATATTCTCCAGGAGCATCGCACACTTCGTCAAGATGGCGCTTCAAAGCAGGATATAGAGTGCCCTTGATGAGGCTTGATTTTCCAGAACCAGAAACACCTGTTACAACGGTAAAGGCATTCAATGGAATCTCAATATCTACTCCTTTCAGATTATTCATTCGGGCACCTTTAAGTATGATTGACTGATTCCAAGATCTTCTGCTTGTTGGTACAGTGATGATGTCTGTACCTGTAAGATACTTAATGGTATGTGATGATGGATATTGTTCACAGAGCTGTTTACCGTTTTCTGTTAATTGTTTATCCTCAGGTACATGACCTTCGTATACAACTTCGCCTCCTAGTCTTCCTGCTTCAGGACCTATATCAATAATGTAGTCTGCAGCTCGCATAATATCTTCATCGTGTTCTACTACGATGACAGTATTGCCTAATTCTTGTAATTCTCGAAGTACATGGATAAGGCGATCGGTGTCTCGGCTATGTAGACCAATACTAGGCTCATCTAAGATATAAAGACTACCTACTAAGCTACTTCCCAAATTGGTGGATAGACTAACACGTTGGCTTTCACCACCAGAAAGGCTATTACTCTTTCTGTTCAGTGTAAGATACCCTAAGCCTACCTCGTCAAGGAATTGCAAACGGTTACGAATTTCGGTTAATAGTCTTTTAGCCACCTCTGCATCGTGCTTAGATAATTTTAGTTCGTCAAACCATGTGCGGAGTTTATGAATAGGCATTTCTACCAGTTCTGTAATATTTTTGTCGGCTACCTTTACATATGTAGCTTCCTTCTTTAGGCGTGTGCCGTGACAGTCTGGACATATAGTTTTACCTCTAAATCGGCTAAGCATCACTCGGTATTGTATCTTATACTGATTTTCCTTGAGCATTTCAAAAAAGGCATCGATGCTAACCTGGTTATGAATATCCTTATTTTTTTTCTTATCAGACGGCAAACCATGCCAAAGCATATCTTTCTCTTGACGAGTTAGTTCATAATATGGCTTAAAGATAGGAAAATTGTCATCAGCAGCTCTGCGTATGAATTCTTTCTGCCACATGCCCATTTTTTCGCCATGCCAGCACTGCACACATCCATCATAAACGGAGAGAGAGGTGTTGGGGATAACCAGTTTCTCATCGATACCCACTACACTACCAAAGCCTTCACATGTAGGACATGCTCCAAGGGGAGAGTTAAATGCGAACATATTCTCTGTGGGTTCCTCGAATGTTTCCCCGTCAGCCTCAAATCTGGTACTGAAGTCGAATACTTGTTGGCTAGGCATAAATAGTAGTCTGAGCTCACCATTACCTTCATAAAAGGCCGTTTCTGCAGAGTCAATTAATCGGGCTACAGTATCTTTTTCGTTTGAAACTGACATTCGGTCGATAACTATATAGATAGGCTGGTCCGTCTGAGTCGTCTCATCGTTCTGATGCTGTTCTAAATAGTCTTCGATACGCATAAAGTCGTCATCGATATAGATACGACTGTAGCCTTGCTGAGATTCCATCTCGAGTTGCCTTACGATGGTTCTACCCTCAATGATATGCATTGGAGCCAGTATAACAAATTTTGTGCCTTTGTCAAACTGTAAAGTGCACTCTAGTACATCTTCAGTGGTGTGTCGTTTCACCTCTTTGCCACTTACAGGTGAAAAAGTTTTGCCAATGCGTGCATAAAGCAAGCGCATATATTCATAAATTTCTGTACTTGTGCCTACAGTACTTCGTGGATTACGCGAAGTAACCTTTTGTTCGATAGCGATTGCTGGAGGTAAGCCTTTGATAAAGTCGCATTCAGGCTTACTCATACGTCCAAGAAATTGTCGGGCATAAGCAGATAAACTTTCTACATATCTACGCTGTCCTTCTGCATAGAGAGTGTCAAAAGCCAGAGATGATTTACCTGAACCCGACACACCCGTAATCACGATAAGTTTATTTCGTGGTATGGTGAGTGAGATATTTTTCAGATTATTTACTCTCGCACCTTTTACTTCGATGAATCCCTCGTCTTTATTAGAGCGGAGGAATTCTTCTGGTTTACTTTTTTCTTTCATTTTACTTTATACAGCAGAATATTGCTGTTTAGACCTGACGGAACAGGTTTCCAGTCAGCATATGTTGTTCTTTTATAATTAATGTCTACGATATTAATATCTTTCATCTTACGCCATTTTACGCCATCACGATCCATTTGAGCGATATGATTGGCTGGTAGATTGGTAACCTCAATACGAATTTTGTTGGTGCCAACTTTCAATTTATTGGTAAAGGTGAGTACGTATGGAACAGACCATGCGCAACCCACAAATTCATCATTGATATATACACGAGCACTTTCACGTACGTCGCCTAGATTTATGGCCCATGTATCTGAACCCTGCAAATCTTTTGCTGTAAGTTTTAATTTGGTCTCGTATACACCTGTTCCCATTAGGTTTTTGGTAGAGTCGTTAATATTCTCCCAAGTCTTAATGTCGTCGATGAAATAGGCATTATCAAGTTCCGGTATGCTATTCTGGAAATGTAATGTCCATCCTCCACGTAGCAATTTGCCGGTTTTGTCATAGGGAGTATCCTTTCGGAGTCCTAACGCCTTAATATCCTGAATCAATTTTGGTGTAGTTTTTGTGAAGGTTTCGAGTATCATGCTTTCTCCAGAACTCAGATTAACCTTTATCTTACCGTCTTTGATATCTGCAGCATAGCGTTCACCATTCATAGGATTAAACCACATAGCGTTTTTAAAAGGTACTGCCAACGCTGCATACTCATTTACATTGTTTGGTGTGAGATTTGCAATAAAGTAATGGTATCCATTATCGTTAGATCGTCTGATCATTTTCAGCTTTAATTTGCTTTTTATTTCTTCAGCTTTTGCAGCTTTGCTCATGTCAGATGCTTCAGTTCCGATAATGATATTAGCTCCTTGTGCCTTCAGGTTGGCTATATGTTTTTTTACTTCTTCTGACATTAGGGTGTTGGCAGAAGTTAGTATTAAACCTTTATAGCGTGTACCACCTTCAGTCTGGAGCATACCATTCACGAATTGGGTCGAGAGAATATATTTCTCAGAAATATAATCGCAGTCGAAACCTTGTGCATCGATGGCGAGTACATCCTTGATAAATTCAGGAGCTCGCTGTCCCATATTATGAATAGCAAACTGCATGAATTTTTTGTCAAGATTCTTGCTCCACATATCGCGGATTGGTAAGTATACTAAAAAATCATTATCTGGTTTACCCCATTGTAAGAAACTCTGGCTTCTCTGAATATATTTCATTAAGAAAGGAGCATCTCGCCATATCGTGTTGGTAGGGCTCATATCTACAGAAGCATAGAATTTCCATCCTGGCCATTCTGCATCCTTAGGACTATATGCAGTACCATGGAAAAACATACGATTCACGCCACTAACAAACATCAAATCCAAATCAGGTTTCATTTGTGAAAGTGATGTACGGAAGTGCTCTGTAAGCCAAGTGAAAGTTTCGCTAGAAGTTAGATTTTTGCCTGTGATATGTGCGGCACTTGGAGCATATTTCAGCATACTCAAGTCGCTGTCGTTCTTACGAGTCTTTCCTTCGTCTTTGCGTAACCCCTTAATTCCAAAATCGCTTAAACCAAATCCTTCAATTTCAGGTATATCAACAGTAGCATATTGGTCTATAAGGTTGGCTGGTGAACCATGTGCTTGATTTCTTACAATTGCACCATGTTGGTGAGCCCAATTTGCCCATGTTTGTGTAAAATTATGGAGCAGCAGCTCACTCATGGTTTCACGATAATCCATGATAACTTGCTGGGCTGTCTTATCAGTTTTTTGGTTCGCCGTTTTGTCGTTTTGTAGTTGTGGTAGATAGTTTTCTAATTTGTAACCTCTACGCTTTTCGAATTCGGTAAGCAGCTCTGGTGTCCAGTCTCCTTCTGCTACCTCGTAACTGTCGTTGAAGAAGGTATGAGGGTAAGGAGTTTGGGTACGTTTGAAAGCATCTGAAATGTGTGTGAGATAGTGTTCAACAGCCTTCTTGTTGAAGTGGTCAACTACCAGCCCTTCTCCACCAGGAGCAGGGCGCTTTACCTTCATGATGCCATACCTGTTGTACAGAGCATATATTTTCCAATTGTCTTTTTGTGGCAGTTTGGCATTAAGTAGATATTTGTTTCCATTTACTGTTATGCCGTAAGATAAATCCACAACATTACCTTTCGTATCATAAGCCATCACCTTGAGTAGTTTACATCTGTCAGCATCCTTTTCAGCAGGAGACAAATCCATATTTTTGATTTTCTTTTCGCTGATGGCTTTAACAATAAATACTGATTTGGATGCACTCTCTTCGAGTGGAACCCATGGTCCACCGAAAGGCCATCCAGTACCAGTAGTCATATCGATTTCAACCTTATTCTCTTTGCCTATAGCTTGCGTAAACTTCAACATGTCCATCCAACGATCGCTAAGATAGGGGATATCATTAGCTTCATTGCCTTGTACACCATAAATAGGGGTAATTTCTAGCGTCCCTATACCATGACTAGCATACTGTTCGATGTTCCATTTTAAATTTGTTGTGTCTACAGCAGATCCAAGCCACCACCATCTCGCACCGGCTTTAGCTTCGGGCTGTGCTGCAGGCCAGTTTTGTGCCAAGGCTGTTATTGGTGATAAGGCCATAAGACCTAAAAGTAAAGATGTTCGGTTAGTTTTCTTCATATCTATTATTATTAAAGTAGATGATATCGATTAGTTTTAACTTAATATAGGTCTATTGTTTATTATTCGTGATGATAAGGCTCGCCCTTAATAATAGTACATGCCCTATAGAGTTGTTCTACAAAGATGAGTCTGACCATTTGATGCGAGAATGTCATTTTAGACAAACTGATTTTTTCATTGCATCTATCATATATTTTTTGAGCAAAGCCATATGGGCCACCAATAACGAATACCAGCCTTCTAGCAGTATTTTGTTTCTTTTGTAGCCATTTTGCATATTCGATACTTCGGTATTCAGCACCATGTTCGTCAAGAAGTACCACGGTATCACTAGGTTGTATCTGCTTCATGATCAAATCGCCCTCCATTTCCTTTTGCTGATCCTCTGATAAGTTTTTTGTATTTTTCAGTTCAGGAATTGTTTCTATGATGAATGGCATATAGTGGCCAATACGCTCAGTATAATCATTAATGCCAGCTACAAAATGCTTATTTACTGTTTTACCTACTAGTATTAGTACCGTTTTCATCTTTTTAGTTGCTTTATTGATTGTATCTGTAGTTATACTTTCGGCTTATTTACGTTTGTCTATCGACTCGTCGTATGCTCGAGTGTATTCGTTTTGTCTCTTCTTATTCATTGGAAACCATCCCTTTTCTACTCGTTGCTTTTGTTGGAAAAGTTCACCAATACTCCAAAGCATGGAGGCGCCAAGAACACCCAATATAGAAGAGATAATAACATTAGCTATACAAAAGGCACTGCAAACGCTTATGAATCCGATGATGAGATATATCCACCAGTATTTGGTACCAGTGTAGTACTCCATTAAAATCACAATAGGGTGAAATATTCCGATAATCAGGAAAGTGCTTACTGCGATTATAATGCCTGTGTAATGTAGTTCCATAATTTTATATCAAGTTTAGGTTACAAATTTACAAAAAAATATTCAAACACCCTTGATTTTTCAGTTTTATTGATTATCTTTGTGATGTCCAAAATAAAAAATCTAATATTAAATATTAAATTATGGCTAATAACGCAGAATTAATCGCCCTATGTGAGGCGAAAGCAAAAGCATGGTTGTCTCCAGCTTTTGATGAGGAGACTCGTAAGGAAGTACAGGCAAAACTTGATAATGATGATAAAACCGAACTAATCGAGAGCTTCTATAAGGATCTTGAATTTGGTACCGGTGGTCTTCGTGGTATTATGGGTGCAGGTTCTAACCGTATGAATATCTACACTGTAGGTATGGCTACTCAGGGTTTTGCGAACTACTTGAAGAAAAATTTTGCGGACAAGAAAGAGATTTCTGTAGTCGTATGTTACGACTGTCGTAACAATAGTAGCAAGTTTGCTCAGGCGGTTGCTGATATATTCTCTGCTAACGGTATTAAAGTATATCTCTTCGATGAAATGCGTCCTACACCTGAGTGTTCTTTCGCTATTCGTCATTTTGGCTGTCAGGGTGGTGTAAACCTTACTGCTAGCCATAACCCACGTGAGTATAATGGTTATAAGGCTTACTGGGAGGATGGTGCACAGGTTTTGGCTCCACATGATAAGGGTATTATTGACGAAGTAAATAAGGTTAAAGTTGAGGATGTTAAGTTTACTGGCAATAAAGACCTTATCCAGATGATTGGTGAGGATGTAGATAAGATTTACCTTGATAAAGTACAGACTTTGAGCATTGATCCAGAAGTTATCAAGCGTCAGAAGGATCTTTGTATCGTTTATACACCACTTCATGGAACAGGTAGGGTTATGATTCCTGCATCACTTAAGCAGTGGGGATTTGAAAATGTACATTGTGTAAAGGAGCAGATGGTTAAAGATGGAAATTTCTCAACAGTAGATCGTCCAAACCCAGAGTTTGCTGAGGCTCTTACCCTCGGTCTTCGTGATGCTAAGGCTCTTGATGCAGATATCCTGATGGCTAGTGATCCTGATGCAGACCGTATTGGTATGGCTTGCAAGAATGATAAGGGTGAATGGGTACTTATCAATGGTAACCAGACTTGTATGATTTTCTTGTGGTACATCATTGCTAACCGTAAGGCTGTTGGTAAGATGAAACCTACTGATTTTATTGTTAAGACAATCGTTACTACAGAGAATATCAAGAAGATTGCTGATAAGAACAATATTGAAATGCGTGATTGTTACACTGGTTTCAAGTGGATTGCTCGTGAAATTGCGATTTCTGAAGGAAAGCAGCAGTATATTGGTGGTGGTGAGGAAAGTTATGGTTTCCTTGCTGAAGACTTCGTTCGTGATAAGGATTCTGTATCTGCATGTTCTCTTCTTGCTGAGATTTGTGCTTATGCCAAGGATAATGGTAAGACTCTATATGATATATTGATGGATATCTATATGGAATATGGCTATTCTAAGGAAACCCTCATCAATGTAGAACGCCCTGGTAAGAGCGGTGCTGATGAAATTCAGCAGATGATGATTAACTTCCGTGAGCATCCTCTTCAGGAACTTGGTGGAAGTAAGGTCGTATTGCTGAAGGATTACAAGAGTCTCGAAGCTAAAGATGCACAGGGTAATGTTACCAAACTTGTTATGCCTGAAACTAGCAATGTTCTTCAGTGGTTCTGTGAAGATGGTACTAAGGTTAGTGCTCGTCCATCAGGTACAGAGCCTAAGATTAAGTTCTATATCGAGATTAAGGATAATATGACAGATCCTTCTCAGTTCGAAGCTCTTGAGGCTAAAGCAGAGAAGCATGTTGAAGCTATCAAAAAGAGCCTTGGTTTGGCTTAATAGCTGTCATGTTATTAGTTCTTAGACTTTTCAACTAGATTTATAGGGGGGGGTGTCGCATGTTTTTGCGATGCCCCTAATATGTTTTGGATATGAAGAAAACTTTATATGTGTTGTTGGGAGTGGTCTTGTTGTTTGTATCTTGTGGTAAACGGGAAATGACGGCTCAACAAATTTTTGATGAGGAAAAATCGGGTGTAGTACTCATTATGAATAAGTATTATTATGAACTGACGCTGCCTAGTGGGTACCAACTTTTTTTCTCGCATATTGGTGAAGATGGTTTACAAAATCTTACAGATATTCGCGATTCGATTCTTCGGCATCAGAGCGTGGCTACGGGTACAGGTTTCTTTATAGATGAGGAAGGTCGTATAGTTACTAACAGGCATGTTACAGAGACAGAATTTACTCAGTCTGTACTTAGTAAGAATTATGCCGAAGTAGCTAAAATATTGCAGTCTTATCTTGGACAACTGATACGTCGAGTGATGGCAGAATATGATGTATTGGAAAGTAGAAAAGTTTTACTCCAAGGATATGATATGTTTGGTAATATCGTGATACATAATGAACGAGCTTTGGAGCAGATAACTGCTGCAGAGAAAAAAATATTAGAAGAATATAATCAATTGAGTCGCTTGGTTTCTCAACTCGGTAATTCTAAATTTCAGAAGGTAATGAAAATACGGGTAGTTAAAACTTTAGGTATAGCCTATGATGGTGATAAAGTCAGAAGTGAGTCAGACTTCCTTAGGACCAATCCGGCTATAGTTTTAGCAACTTCTAAGGAAGAGGATGCAGATCTTTCTCTTATTCAGTTGAAGAGCAAACAGACACCTGTCAATACTCATATTTTTACGTTTACGGATGATCCTCTCGAAATCGATCAGGAGCTATATATGATAGGTTATAATGCAGGTTTAATTTTGGCTAATACTCAGAAGGGAATCAGTGTGCAGATGACGAGTGGAAAAGTTACTCAAAATCCAGATTCTTCGCGTATTTTGTATAGTATTCCTACGGTACAGGGAAGTAGTGGATCTCCTGTCCTCAACAAATATGGTGAGGTGGTAGGTGTTAATTTTGCAAAACTTAAGGCTAGTGATAATTTTAATTTTGCTATTCCCCAGTCTCGCAAAGATGCTATAGGACTCTGATGAGATTATGTGCATGAAGTGACGGTATCATTTTGTGCACATAATTTTTTTTATATGGATACTTTTTGGTATCTTTGCTTCCGAATACTCTAGAAATCAACTAAATGGAAACAAGGAAATTTTTCGAGAGAAGGCATCTGCTCTCAGCACTATTAACGATAATGACATTAATTGTATGTGCACCTTTATGTTTATATTTGGCTACAGGAAGTTTTGGCTATGTAGGCTGGTTGGAGATATCGGTCCATATAATAGGCTGGTTTGGATTCTTACAATGTCTTTTTTTTATATGGTATCTTTGTATGCGTTACTTTGATCTTTGTATAAAACGCAAACCTGCTGTGGTTGCTAAAAAAGATGAACTTCTTGTGTATTCGCCTTTTGCTCGTCATTACCTCCACATTGACTGGAATGATATTAGCGATTTTCAGGCAGAACGAGCTAAGGGATGTAGCTTTTTCTATCCATTGTATAAAAATGCTGATGATTATCGTATACCAGCTTTTTTTCCTCATCGTCATTCGGGGTTTAGAATTGATGCTGTACGAACGAAATATCTTGAGGTAGATAAGTATCAGCTTATCGGCATTCTCAAACAATATTTATAGTTTGAGCTTAAGTGAAGTAGGATGGAGTACTGGTAAATACTGAAATGCTATATAATAAGGTGAAAAATAAAAATGAAAGTTTTTTTGAAAAAAAACAGTAAAAAGTTTGGTGGGATAAAATAAAAATACTACCTTTGCACTCGCAATTCAGAAATGAAGCTTGGCAACTCGGTAACGAGCCCGTGACTGGAAGGTTGGGTGAGTGGCTGAAACCACCAGTTTGCTAAACTGACGTGCGGGTAACCGTACCGGGGGTTCGAATCCCCCACCTTCCGCTCTTCGGGGTCAGGCAAATGTAATTGCACTAACGGTCGGTTCATCTAACGGTTAGGATACAAGATTCTCAATCTTGGCATAAGGGTTCGATTCCCTTACCGACTACGTAATATAACCTCTCCTTTTTAGAAGAGGTTTTTTTTGACCCTTAATTGGTCGGTTCATCTAACGGTTAGGATACAAGATTCTCAATCTTGGCATAAGGGTTCGATTCCCTTACCGACTACCTTTCAATCACGATTTTAAATTTCTAGAATTAACAACAACAATGAGAAGACTTATAGTCTTCTCTTTTCTCAAATACTAGTGGATTATTTTCCTAAATGTTAATCGTCACTTTTTCCTTTATCTTTTTTGTTTATTTTGATTTTTTTTATAGTTTTGTACTATAAACGCTAAAAGCTAAATATGTAAAAAAATTATAACTAAATTATATTGATATATTATGAAATTATGTAACCTTAAGCGGTTGTTGTTTTCCTTATTTGTACTATCTGTATCTTCTACTGTGATGGCGCAAGAAATGCAACCTAATTTAAAATTCGGAAGTCCCACTAAAGAAGAAATTGCTATGAAAGAGTATCCGGCTGATAAGAAAGCGCCAGCTGTGGTACTTTATCACAATGTGAAACATTTTTATAGTTTGCGGAAGGGGTATTGGCAACTTTATACCGATGTGGATTGTAAAATCAAAATTCTTACTTCAGAAGGTAAGGATGAAGCTAATGTAAGTATTGGGTATTATGAATCAAAAAATGAGTCTTCGATAAAAGAGAAAGTTGTAGGTTTGAAAGCTGTTTCTTATAATATAGAGGATGGAAAAGTTGTGAAGACGAAAATGAAAAGCAGCGAGATTTTTACTGAGCGTATTGATGATAATCATGTGACGACGAAATTCTCCGTGCCTAATGTTAAGCCGGGTAGCGTTATCGAGTATAGCTACCGCAAGGAAAGCGATTTCTATTCCTTGATTGATACGTGGGTAGCTCAGCAGAAAATTCCAGTGCTGTATAGTAGAGTGCAACTATCTATACCAGATCGATTTGTATTTCAGTTTAATCAGTCTGGTGCTCACCAGTTGGAAGCTTCTAAAATGGTATCTAATGTGTACATCGATTTGCCGAGCGAAACAGCCAGTTTATCTGGTACCGATTATGAGTGGGTAGCTAGAAATTTGCCTGGAGTAGATGCTGACAATTACATTTATGATGTAACAGATTTTCTTGATAAAGTTGAGTTTGAACTTTCTGCTATCTATGTTCCTGGTTATGTGTGTGAAAATTTGTCTTCTACATGGGATGCGGTAATTAAGAATTTGAAAGAGGCGGATAGTTTTGGTAAACGACTGAAAATTTCTAATCCGCTGAAAGAGGAGTTGGCTAAACTGAATATTGACAAGATTGTTAACGTAGACGATAAGGTCGCTACTATATTTCATTTACTTAAAAGTAAAGTGAAATGGGATAAGCAATATAGACTTGGTGGTGATAATGCAAGCAAGATATTGAAACGTGGTACGGGCAGTAATGCTGACATCAATTTTATACTCATCGCTATGCTTAAGGCAGCTGGACTAAAAGCTTATCCAGTGCTGATGAGTTCTCGTGATAATGGTCGAATGGCTTTTTTTCCATCGCTAAGGGGACTAAATACATTTATTGTGGCAGTAGATAAAGGTAATGATAAATATCTTTATCTTGACGGATCATCAGAAGATGGATCGTTGTACGCTCTGCCTTCCAATCTGCTTGTAGATCGTTGTATACTTGTGCGTGATGATACTTTTGATTGGGTGGATGTGCAACATGCTATGAAGGGATTAGAACAAATTTTTATTGAATCAGAAATTGACGAGAAAGGTATTGTGAGAGGACACTTTCAGTCAGTTATGAAAGATGAAAGTGCTGCTGATTTCCGTCATGATTTCCGCGAAGTTAAAGATAGTATTGCCTTCGTTGACAGTATGGCTAAGGCGGATGGTCTAAGGATAACCAATTATAAGATGAATGATATGAATGTGGAGCGTATCTCTACACATGAGTTCGATTTTGTTAAGGCTTATGATGCTACAGAAGACCGTATATATGTCAATCCGATGATTGTGGGATTCTTACACGAAAATCCATTTAAAAAGGAAACTCGTGAGCTTCCTGTTGAGTTTGCACATCTCAATACTATAGTGCAGACGGTAAGCATAAAGCTACCTGAGGGATATGTAGTGGAAGAATTGCCTAAGGGGGTGATGACCTATACGGTTGATAAAGGACTTGAGTTTGTCTTTATGGTAAACCAAAATAGTGAAGGAGTCCTGCAGATGCAGTATAGATTTAATGTAAAACGTCTATTATTTGGTGTAGATGAATATGAGTATGTTAAGCATATCTTCGAGTCCGTGGTAAAACGTTTAGATGATATGGTGGTCCTTAAAAAGGTATAAATGATGCAGATACGTAGATTTTTAATGGTGGCAATACTGGTGGTCATGACACTTATTGCTTACGCAGAATCCCATGTGATAGTTGAAAATGAAGTAACGCAAGTCATTTGTACTGATGTGCGTCATGCTACCGTGAAATATATGCTTTGCTACAAAATACTTGACGAGAAAGCTGCTGACTATGCTCATTTGGTATTGCCATTTGATAAAAACCATAAATTGATAAACTTTAGTGCAGTCTTTACCGATCAGAGCGGTAAGGTGATTAAGAAGGCTAAGAAGACTGATATGGTGCGTTCTGAATATTCACGGGAAATGCTAGGGCATGTAAGCTATATGATGGTGTTCAACTATACGCCACCAGTTTATCCGATTATGGTAACTTATGAATGGGAGGAGTCGTTTACGGATGATGTGCTAGCTTTTCCGATGTTTTATCCTCAGAATGCGTATGATGTGCCGGTTAAGAAAGCATTTTATCAGCTTACCGTAGTCGACTCTATAGCATGTCGTTATAAGAAAATGAATACCAATGCAGAGGTGAAGGAAACTTCAGATGGTAAAGGTAATAAAGTGTGGACTGTATCGGTAGAAAATTTGCCCTCCATTGAGAAAGAACCTCTCGGGCAGCCTTTGCATGAATTGGCACCAAGAATTTTTTTTGGGCCAGAAACGGCTAAATATCTTGGTACAATGGTAAATCTGAAAGACTGGAAACAGATGGGTAAGTGGCTGTGGAATATTCGAGACGGAAAAACAGCTCTTACTGAAGATATGAAGTCTAAACTACATTCAATGACGGATACCTGTCAATCAGTCAAAAGTAAAATAGATGTGCTGTATAAATATCTGGAACAGAATACTCGCTATGTAAATATAACTCTGGGTATAGGTGGGTATCAACCGGTAGCAGCTGCAGAAGTATGCCGTACAGGATTTGGTGACTGTAAAGGCTTGAGTAACTTTATGCATGCTATGCTTAAGGAAGTGGGAGTGCCATCAAGCGAGGTTATTGTCAGCACCAAGTACGATAAGATTTACAAAGATTATCCTAACTTTAATCAATTTAATCACGAGATCCTGATGGTTCCTATGCGACAGGATACGGTATGGATTGAATGTACCGATGCTAAGATACCTTTAGGTTATTGCCACATGGATATTGCTGGTCACGACTGTCTGGAGGTGACGGCTGAAGGAGGAAAATTTCTAAAGGTGCCATCGTATAAGGATGCTGATAATCGGGAAATAACTTGTATGGAGGTCGATTTGCAGGCTAATGGTTCGGCAAAAATGAACTTCTTGCAAGATTCGTATATGAGCGAATATGAACCCTTGATGGGGTTAATTGGAGCAAAGGAGGATGTTCAACGTGAATATATACACCACGTGCTCAACAAACCGCTGGTAACTATCAACTCGCTCGAAATGATTGACGATAAAAAGGCTTATAGTATTCCTCACTATGAGATAAGAGCTAAGTTGGAAGATAAGCAATATGGTCAAGGTAAAGGATTGCGTCTTTTTATCCCAGTTTGTCCGTTACATCAGGAGGTTTCGACTCCTTCTAATCTAAAGGAGAGACAGCAACAATTGGTATTGGATTATGGTTTCTTGCAGGAAGACAGCATTATAGTGCTGATACCTGAGGGATATGTTGTAGAGGCAATTCCCAAAAATATTAAGGAGACTTATCCTTTTGCCGATTTTACATCAGAACTGAAACTGGAAGGACGTAAGATAGTGCTTTATAATCGTCGTCTGCAAAAGAAAGGACGCTATGATAAATCGCTCTATGCTGATTATTGTAAGTATCGGGAAACACTAGATTCGAGATATTCAAATCAGAAGATAGTGCTGAGAAAAAAATAGTTGGCACATAAAGAAGATATGAAAGGCGGGTGCTAAATATGTCTTGATATTTAGAAATTTTGTTGTAACTTTGCACTCCGAAATCAATGAAGTAAAAAGAAAAACTATGGATTATTTACCAAAGGAGCCAGCCATTCTGGTGTCGAGTATCAATATGTTGCTGCGTGATGAAGAATTTGATTCATTGGAGTCACTCTGTAATTGCTATGATAAAGAAGTTGAAGAGATTAAGAGCTATCTTGGAGAAAACGGCTATGTATATAGCGAAGAACAGAAACAGTTTCGCCCAACAGGATATGATAAATGATAAAAAAGACGTATAAAGCATTATGCTCTATACGTCTTTTTTTGAAAATTCTATCTAAAAATAAATGTTTTTAAATCTTAGTAGTTGTCATCATCATCAACCACGTCTTCAGCCTCAAGATTTAAGTCTTCAGCATTCTCATCAAAGTTAGTGTGATAACTCTCCTCCGTAAGCTTATCATCATCAAATGCATCGTCATCCTCATCAATGTCATTGTAGTGATCATCAATTTCTGGTGCATCATCATCATCATCATCAATGTCTAAATCACGATTCTTACGATCGAGCTCCTCGTCGTCTTCAAATTTTGTGTGAAGCTTTTCTGATTCAGGTTTTTCTTTTGCGAAGATTGCTTCAGTCCAGTTACCTTTTGTAATTTCAAGAACTTCAAAGCCATCGTTTTTCTTTTTCTCATACATGCCACCTGGTTTGTGCAGGCGATCAGTAGGAAGAGTTGTGTTACTTATGTCAAAACCAGACATGATGATATCCTGAATACTCTGAGATAGACTATCCCAACCACCACCGAAATTACGGTCGATAACATCGAGAAGTTTGGTTGCGCTGATATGGTGAATATTCTCATAAGTAAGGTCTGTTACGCGCAGAATAGGCTTCTTTTTAATGGCCCATTTAGTACGATTCTGAGAATCGTCAAGACGAACGCTTCCAACTTTAAATCCTCGATTTTCATATTTTGCGATTATTTCAGGCTTATCGACTTTGATCTCCTCAATTTCGAAAGCACTGCGAATTGTATTAATATAGCTTCGCTGATTATCACGAAGGTCAGCTTCCTTCTCAGCAGCTTCCCACATACGGAAAATATCATTTTCCTGCTGATCCCAAACATTGCTCTTAGTAAGCGTCTTGAGAGTAATAGCTTTCTGTTCTTTCATAATTGTAGTTGTATTTGCTGCAAAATTAAATACTAAATTGTTAAAAACCAAACTTTTCATTCAAAAAAATGGTAGCTCTAAAAAAAACAGGTTTACTTCTTCGCTAATCTTAACTTTTTTGTATCTTTGCAATTGTATGAGTGAACCTTTGGCAGAAAGAATGAGACCTCGTACACTAGATGAGTATGTAGGGCAAAAGCATCTGGTGGGTGAGGGGGCTGTGTTGCGCAATATGATTGATGCGGGACGCATTCCTTCCTTTATACTTTGGGGGCCTCCTGGAGTAGGAAAAACAACTTTAGCCCATATTATTGCTAATAAGCTCGAAACCCCTTTTTATACACTGAGTGCTGTAACGAGCGGTGTTAAAGATGTAAGAGAAGTTATCGATAAGGCTGCAAAATCGCAGTTTTTTAATACCATTTCACCTATATTATTTATTGATGAAATACATCGTTTTTCTAAATCTCAGCAAGATTCTTTGCTTGGAGCAGTAGAGCGAGGTACGGTTACACTTATAGGTGCTACAACCGAGAATCCTTCGTTTGAAGTAATTCGGCCATTACTTTCAAGATGTCAGTTATATGTACTGAAGAGCTTGAATAAGGATGATTTGCTTGATTTAATACACCGTGCGTTGACAGAGGATGTGGAATTAAAGAAGCGTAATATAATTTTGAAAGAGCATGGAGCTCTGTTGCGATATAGTGGTGGAGATGCGCGTAAACTGTTGAATATACTGGAGTTGGTAGTTGAGTCAGAAATGGGAGATGTCGAGATTACCGACGATTTGGTGGTGAAAAGATTGCAGCAAAATCCTTTAGCATACGATAAACAGGGGGAGATGCACTATGATATTATATCGGCCTTTATCAAAAGTATCCGTGGTAGTGATCCTGATGCAGCCTTATACTGGTTGGCGCGAATGATAGAAGGGGGAGAAGATCCACAGTTTATAGCAAGAAGATTGGTAATCAGTGCCAGTGAAGATATAGGCTTGGCTAATCCTAATGCTTTGCTACTTGCTAATGCAGCTTTCGATACTGTTATGAAAATCGGTTGGCCTGAGGCAAGAATAGCATTGGCAGAAGCTACAATATATTTGGCTACCAGTGCCAAGAGTAATTCTGCATATATGGGCATCAATGATGCTTTGCAGTTGGTTAAACAGACTGGAAATCTGCCTGTACCATTACCAATACGAAATGCACCAACCCAGTTAATGGCAGATTTAGGCTATCATGATGGTTACAAGTATCCGCATGATTATCCAGGGCACTTTACGGAACAGCAATATCTGCCCGATGCTCTCAAAAATACTAGAATTTGGCACGCGCAGCATTCTCCACAGGAAGAACGACTTTATCAGTGGATGAAAACTTGTTGGGGTGACCGATATGACCAATAATGTAAAAAGGTCCTAATTAAATTCTAAAAATAATGATATAAAAGGTATCGTGTATACTAAAATGATATAAGAATTATATAGAAGTTATAATAAAATCGTAAAGATGAAGATCGTAATTTTAGATGGATATACAGCCAATCCTGGTGATTTAAGTTGGGATGGGCTTAAGGAATATGGAGAACTTATCGTTTATCCTCGAACAAAGAAGGAAGATGTTGTATCACGTGCTAAAGATGCAGAAATCGTCCTGACGAATAAGGTAGTGCTTGATGCAGAGGTTTTGATACAGTTGCCTAAGTTGAAATATATAGGTGTGCTTGCCACAGGTTATAATGTGGTAGACATCAAGAAAGCTAAAGAATTAGGTATCCTGGTAACTAATATTCCTGCTTATAGTACAGATAGTGTGGCACAGGCAACCTTCGCTTTGATTCTGAATATGACTAATCGAGTGGCTCATTATGCCAACAAAAACCGATTAGGAAGATGGAGTGATAATGATGACTTCTGCTATTGGGATACGCCACTTCGCGAACTGGCCGGGAAGACTCTTGGTATTGTAGGCTTGGGTAGTATAGGATGGAAAGTAGCTCATCTGGCGCTTGATTTTGGAATGGATGTTTTTGCCTATACCAGTAAGAACGCAGCAGATCTTCCTGATGGTATTCAAAAAACTACTTTAGAAGGTCTTTTTTCTGTAAGTGATATTCTTACTCTTCATTGTCCGTTGACAGAAGAAACCTATGAGTTAATCAATAAGAATACTCTTGCAAAGATGAAAGATGGTACAATATTGATCAATACCGGTCGTGGTCCTCTTGTTAACGAAGCAGATGTAGCCGAGGCTCTTCAGACAGGAAAGCTATTGTATTATGGTGCAGATGTAATGTGTCAGGAACCGCCATCTAAAGATAATCCATTACTCAAGCAAAAGAATGCTTTTATCACGCCACATATAGCATGGGCAACTGAAGAGGCACGTACTCGTCTTATAGATACTTGTGTCGAAAATGTAAAATCATTTGTTGAGGGGCAACCTATTAATGTAGTAAATCGATAATATAAACAATATTAATATGCTGTACGAGGATCCTGTTTTTGTAAAAAATCTGCAGGAGGTTATAGAGTTTATTGGTACCTTTGCCTTTGCTATGTCGGGTATCCGATTGGCAGGGGCTAAGCAGTACGACTGGTTCGGTGGATTTGTCTGTGGACTTGTAGTGGCAATTGGCGGAGGTACAATTCGAGACGTCATGTTAGGGCAAACTCCTTTTTGGATGACATCACCAATTTATTTGATATGTACAATGCTTGCACAGGTGGTATTTATTATCTTCCATCATATCTTAAAAAAGTTGGATAATGCGTGGCTTGTTTTTGATACTTTAGGATTAGCGTTGTTCACAATAGCTGGAATCCAAAAATCTTTAGCTTTGGGTTATCCATTTTGGGTGGCGATCATGATGGGATGTATTACAGGCGCTGCAGGAGGTGTTATAAGAGATGTACTTCTGAATAATGAACCTGTTATATTTCAAAAAGAAATATATGCCATCGCTTGTGTAATCGGAGGTGTCGTATATCAGTTGATGTGGATGGCTGGTGTGAGTTTATATATTACAGTACCTAGTGTATTTGTCGTGGTATGCTTGATACGTTTTCTTGCAGTGAGGTATCATATATCATTGCCAAAACTACATTCTGAAGATTAAAAAATAGTGATATGAAAAGATCTTTGGCCTTGATGGCTTTTAGTATATTAATAACCTTTTCGCCTGTACAAATTGCTCATGCAAGCAAGATGAATAAGCAAGTAACAGTATATTTGAAGAAAGGCGAAGTTAAAGTTGCCATACTAAGAAACGAACTGAATAAACTTGATGCTCATGTAGATGTATATCTAAAAGATACCGGCGAACGTGTCCGCTATAAAGCGGAATCGTTAGACAGTATTGTAATGACAGATAACGGACAACGTACAGTATGGGAATCGAAATGGATAAATCAAAGTTATAATCTAAGTTCTCCTGTAAACACGGATAGGCCATTGTTGGTAAAAAGAATTTGGAAAGGTGAAAGAACTAGTGTATATACTAGCCGAGTGGCAGAAATGACGAGTAATGCCAATAAACATTATTTTAGTCAACAAGTTGATCAGTTCTATTATGGATTAAATACAGAAAAAGAGATTCGATTGTATTATTCAGAATCGTTAGTGCCAGGAACTATCAATTTGGGTAATTTTAATGTTACAGGTTTGCCTCTTGGTGGTAGTATGAAATTGTCTTCAATGGCAAAGTTTTTTCCTCAGTATCCTGTGTTCCAAAAAAGATTGGAAACTATAAGTGTTAAACGGCGTGTGTTTCATAAAGATAAAGCTATCATTATCAAGTATCTTGATGAGTATCTTCGCATAAAATAATTTGATTAACTATTTTTTAAGAATTTCTTCCTTTTTAAAATAATATGTTTATCTTTGCATCTTATTAATGCAGTGTAATATAGTAAAATTTCAAGAATATAGGTATGAAAAAGTTAATAATGGGATTGGCATTAGCTACTTGTTCGATGACAGGTTTTGCCCAAGAAGATTTACCAGAACAGAAGTATAGTGTTGCAACAAACTCTTTCTTTAGCAACTGGTTTGTGCAAGTTGGTGCAGATTGGAATGCTTTCTATTCGAATGAAGAGCATGGTTTAGGTCTATCTCATAGTCCATTTAAAAAGTTTCGTGCCAATCCTGGTGCTTCTATTGCCTTAGGTAAATGGTTTACACCAGGTATAGGTCTTCGCACTAAGTTCCAGGGTATTTGGGGCAAGGCTGTAGTAAATGATCAAACAAAAGGAAATCATAACAAATACCTTATTATTAACGAGCAGGTCTTGTTTAATTTAAGTAATTTGTTTTGTGGCTATAATCCTAATCGGGTGTGGAACGTAATTCCTTTTGTTGGTGCGGGTCTTGGTCGCAATATGAGTGATAATATTAATGTGGTAGATCTTAATGTCGGTTTACAATCTTCTTGGCGTTTAGGTAAAAAAGTAGATGTTTATGTAGAAGCAGGATGGAATCGTCTTGAACAGGCTTTTGATGGTGTTACAGCTGTTAAAGGTAGTTCAAATTATGATGGTGTGTGGGAAAAAAAAGACAATAATTTATATGCAGAGGTTGGTTTTACTTTCAGATTAGGCAAGTCTGGTTGGAGTAAGACTCCAGATGTTGAGGCCTTGAATGCTTTGAATCAAAGTCAGTTAGATGCACTGAATAGCCAATTGGAAGATGCAAATGCAGAAAATGAACGTTTGCGTGGAGAGTTAGAAGCTAAACAGTCAAATCAAACCTCATCAGTAGTATATAAGAGCGCACCTGTATCCGTATTCTTTAATATAGGTAAAACTAAAATAGCTTCAAGTAAGGATATGGTAAACCTCGAATCTTTTGCAAAATCAGCTAAAGAGAATAATAATAAGATTTTGGTTAATGGATATGCGGATAGCAAAACTGGTTCAGCAGAATATAATCAGAAACTATCTCAGAGTCGTGCAGATGCAGTGGTTGAAGCTCTTGTTAAATTTGGTGTAGACAAATCGATGATAACAACTCAGGCTAAGGGTGGAGTAGACGATTTGTCACCTGTAGATAATAATCGTCGAGCTACTGTAGAAATACAGTAAATTTATTGCAATAAAGTTATGAAAGATATAATTTTTTGCGAAAAAAATGAAGAAAATCCAGCTGTCTCTTAAACAGCTGGATTTTTTTTGCTTATAATCATTGAAATTTTCTTAATTTCTATACTTCTAAAAAGTTTTTTAATATTATTTAGACTGCTGTATTCGCTTAGCCCATCATTTTTGCTTACTTTTGCGTGTGTAAAAAAAAGATGGAAAAACTTCTATAGATTAAAATATTATGGCAGAATCAATAGATATTCGAGAATTAAACATTCGGATAGAACAGCAAAGTCAGTTTATTACTAATCTGACTACTGGCATGAATAAAGTTATTGTAGGACAGAGACATTTAGTAGACTCGCTATTGATCGGTCTTCTGAGTGATGGTCATATCCTTTTGGAGGGTGTTCCTGGTTTGGCTAAAACATTGGCTATTAAGACACTTTCACAGTTGATTGATTCAGATTACAGTCGTATTCAATTTACTCCAGATTTATTGCCAGCCGATGTTGTAGGAACCCTAATCTATTCACAGAAAGATGAAAAATTTCAAGTAAAACAGGGACCTGTGTTTGCCAATTTTGTGCTTGCCGATGAAATAAACCGTGCACCTGCAAAAGTTCAGAGTGCTTTGCTAGAAGCTATGCAGGAACATCAAGTAACAATTGGTGATAATACATTTAAGTTGCCAAATCCATTCCTTGTAATGGCGACTCAGAACCCTATAGAACAAGAGGGTACATATCAGTTGCCTGAGGCGCAGATGGACCGTTTTATGTTGAAAGTGATTATTGATTATCCTACAATTGAAGAGGAAAAACTTATTATTCGTGAAAACATTCAGGGGCACATGCCAACTGTAACTCCTGTAACAACAGCAGATGAAATAATCAAAGCTCGCGAGGTTGTAAATCAGGTATATCTTGATGAGAAAATAGAACAGTATATTGCGGATATTGTTTTTGCTACCCGTTATCCAGAGCGATATGGTTTGAAGGAACTTAAAAACTTCATCACTTATGGTGGTAGTCCTCGTGCAAGTATTAATTTAGCAAAAGCTGCTCGTGCATATGCGTTTATCAAGCACAGAGGTTATGTTATTCCTGAGGATGTTAGGGCTGTAGCATATGATGTATTGCGTCATCGTATCGGACTGTCGTATGAGGCTGAAGCTGATAGTGTAAACTCTGAAGAAATTATCAGTAAAATTATTAATAAAGTGGAAGTGCCTTAAGGTTTATGGCACTTGGATTAATAGTTAGGCGTCTAGATCTTTTCAATTCGAATAATGGATACAGAAGATATATTTAAAAAAGTTCGTAAAATCGAAATCAAAACTCGTGGACTGAGTCAAAATATCTTTGCAGGTCAATATCATTCAGCCTTTAAAGGTAGAGGTATGGCCTTTGCAGAGGTGCGAGGATATCAATTTGGCGATGATGTACGCGATATTGATTGGAATGTTACGGCTCGTTATCATAAACCTTTTGTAAAGGTCTTCGAGGAAGAACGAGAATTAACAGTGATGCTGTTGATAGATGTCAGTGGGTCACTTGAATTTGGTACTTCCCGGCAGATGAAAAAGGATATGGTAACAGAAATAGCAGCTACACTCGCTTTCAGTGCTATCCAAAATAATGATAAGATAGGTGTCATCTTCTTCTCTGATCGTATAGAAAAATATATTCCACCCAAAAAAGGTAAGAAGCATATATTATATCTTATACGTGAGATGCTCGACTTTCATCCACAAAGCCTGCGCACTGACATTGGTGCGGCTATGGAGTACCTTACTCGTGTTATGCGTAGACGCTGTACGGCATTCGTACTGAGCGATTTCTATGATCAACGAGATTTTAAGAAACCATTACAGATTGCTAACCAAAAACATGATGTGGTAGCTATTCAGGTATATGACCAAAGAGCAAAATCTCTTCCAGATGTTGGACTTATTAAGGTGATGGATGCTGAAACAGGGCATGAGATGTATCTTGATACGTCTTCTAAAAAATTGAGAATTGCACATGAACAGGCTTGGAAGATGAGAGAAGATTCTCTAAAACAAACATTTGCTAAGAGTAAAGTGGACTGGACTAGTGTGGCAACTCATGAGGATTTTGTTCAAGCACTGATATTGCTTTTTAAACAAAGAAGTTAAAGACGATTGTACTCGTAAAAAAATGAAAAATTGGTATAGACATATAATCTTTACACTCGTTGTATTATCAACTCCTATAGCTGGTAGTTCTCAGGTACAGGTGGAACAGCAAATTGATTCTATCCAAATAATGATAGGACAGCAGACCGATTTGCATGTTAGGGTTACTTTACCCAAGGGAAAACGTGTAGACTTCCCTTCATTAAAGCCATCTCAGTATATTACTCCTGGTGTAGAAGTATTGAAAATGAAGGATGATACAACTGAGGTCGATGATAAATCAACCCGTATAACACGTTCTTATACATTGACCTCTTTTGATGAGAAAATATATGCTATTCCGGCTTTGAAAGTAAAGGTCGCTGGTAAATCTTACCAAGGCAATCAGTTAGCACTGAAAGTTCTTACGGTACCTGTAGATACAATTCATCCAAATCAGTTTTATCCACCTAAAGATGTACAGGATAATCCTTTTTCTTGGGCAGAATGGGCTCCTTTGTTTTGGTTAAGTATCCTCTTCCTGTTGTTATGTGGAGTGGGCTTTTATCTGTATGATAGATTAAGAAAAAATAAGCCTGTTATTACACATATTAAGATAGTAAAGAAGGTACCTGCTCATCAGAAAGCACTTCATGAAATCAATGAGATGAAACAGCATCGTGTAGAAACTCAGGAAGGTCAGAAGGAATATTATACAAGATTGACGGATACGCTTCGAGAATATATTCAACAGCGATTCGGGTTCAATGCTATGGAGATGACAAGTTCTGAAATTATAGAACATCTTCAGGTAACAGGAGATAAAACTATGATTAGAGAGCTTCATGAACTTTTCCAAACTGCTGATCTTGTGAAGTTTGCTAAATACGAAACCTTAATTAATGAGAATGATGCAAATTTGGTCAATGCTATAAACTTTATAGATCAGACTAAAACGGATGAAATACCAACAGAAGAAAAGGTAAAGCCACAATTGAGTGATGATGATGTGAAAACACGCAAGAACCGTATTGTTCTAAAATCGTTGATAGCTGGTCTTATTATTGCATCATTGGCTATTTTAGGTTATGTTATATATAATGTGGTCATGTTACTGATGTAAATGACTAGATAAGAGAACACATATAAAAGATGGAATTTGCAAGTAAAGGATATTTCCTGCTTCTGCTTCTACTGATACCTTATATACTATGGTATTTTTTATATAGTAAGAAGAGTGAGCCAGCTTTAAGGATGGCAGATACCAATCCGTATCGTTATGCGCCAAAAAGTTGGCGTGTACGTTTGATACATCTGCCAATGTTCTTAAGGTGTATTACGTTCATATTGTTAGTTTTTATACTGGCACGCCCTCAGACCCATAATTCTTGGAATAACCGACAGGTGGAAGGTATAAATATTATGTTGGCAATGGATGTTTCTACCAGTATGTTAGCAGAAGATTTGAAGCCGAATCGTATAGAGGCTGCTAAAAATGTAGCTGCAGAATTTATTGCTGGTCGTCCTAATGATAATATCGGACTAACAATTTTTGCTGGAGAATCGTTTACCCAATGCCCGATGACGACAGATCATACCAGTCTGCTTACACTCTTAAAAGACGCACGTACAGATATGGCTGCTACTGGTATGATTGAAGATGGTACAGCTGTAGGTATGGGATTGGCAAACGCAGTATCTCGTTTGAAAGATGTTAAGGGTAAGAGTAAAGTGATAATCCTCCTTACTGATGGTAGTAATAATCGTGGAGATATATCGCCTATGACTGCTGCTGAGATAGCTAAGAGCTATGGCATTCGTGTTTATACGATTGGTGTAGGAACAAATAAAGTTGCTCCTTATCCAATGATGGTTGCAGGAGGAATACAATATGTAAATATGCCTGTAGATATAGATATTCAAACTCTTAAAGAAATAGCAGCAACGACAGAAGGAAATTTCTATCGTGCTACTAATACGGCTCAGTTGAAGAGTATCTATAAAGATATTGATAAACTGGAAAAAACGAAGATGAGTGTTAAGCATTATGCTAAGCGTTATGAAGCTTACCAGCCATTTGCTATGGCTGTAGTGTTTATATTATTGCTTGAAATATTGCTTCGCATTACTTGGTTTAGAAGAATACCTTAAATATTATGTTTAGATTTGACGATCCTGTATATTTATGGCTTCTGCTTCTCGTACCAGTCATGGTTCTGATACGTTTTGTAGGTTGGCGCAGAAGAATTAAGAAAATAAAAAAGTTTGGTGATCCAGAGTTGGTCGCACAATTGATGCCTGATATATCTGTATATCGACCTTCAGTTAAATTTTGGTTAGCTCTAGGTGCATTATCCTTGGCGATTATTATGCTAGCCCGTCCCCAAATGGGTACTCGTATATCTCATGATAAGCGTAATGGAATAGAGACAATGATAGCTTTAGATATTTCTAATTCTATGTTGGCTGAGGATGTTGCTCCATCAAGATTGACTAAGAGTAAGATGCTGGTAGAAAATTTGGTTGATCATTTTAATAATGATCAAATCGGACTGGTGGTTTTTGCAGGCCAATCTTATGTTCAGTTACCTATTACCAGCGATTATGTATCTGCAAAAATGTTTTTGCAAGACATTCAACCAAGTCTTATTCAGACGCAAGGAACAGATATAGCAGGTGCTATCAATACTTGTATGCACGCTTTTACTCCAAATGATAAAGTGGGTAAGGCTATTATCGTTATTACGGATGGCGAAGATCATGAAGGTGGTGCAATTGAGGCTGCTAAAGCAGCTCATGATAGAGGTATTAATGTGTTTATCCTTGGTATAGGAGATTCTAAAGGTGCACCAATTCCAATGGGTAATGGTGACTATCTGAAAGACCGTTCTGGTAATACTGTAATGACTGCTGTAAATGAACAAATGTGTAAGCAAATAGCTGAAGCAGGTAGTGGAAAGTATATCCACGTGGATAATACTAAAGATGCAGAAAATCAGTTGAATGATGATTTAAGTAGATTACAAAAAGGTGAAACTGATAGTGTCATCTATAGTGATTATAATGAACAGTTTCAGGCTGTAGCAATTGTGGTTATGTTTCTGCTAATCTTAGAAATCTGTGTTCTTTACAGGAAGAATCCACTCATGAAAAATATAAAAATTTTCAAACGGAAGTAATAAGAAAATGAGAGATTGTTATCGCTATATTATATTAATAGTTATGATGGTTTGCACCCTGTCATTACAAGCTCAAAGTGACAGAGGGCTTATTCGTATGGGTAATCGTGCTTTTCATGCTCAGAAATGGACTAAGGCTGAAATTAATTACCGTAAAGCTTTGGCAAAGAATAGTTCAAACTCTCAAGCTCTTTATAACTTGGGTTGTGCCTTGCTGCAACAAGATAAAGACTCTATGGCGGTTGAACAATTTGAAAAAGCAAGTAAAATAGAAAATAATCCTTTCAGACGTTCAAAAAGCTATCATAATATAGGTGTGATTATGCAAAAGCAGCGTCAGTATGCTCAAGCAATTGATGCTTATAAAATGAGTTTACGAGATAATCCAGGCGATAACGAGACGCGTTATAATCTCGCTCTTTGTAAAAAACTGTTGAAAAATAATCCTAATCAACAGAACAAAAAAAATGATAAAAATAAAGATAAGAACAAGAATAAGGATAAAAAGAATCAAAATAATAAAAAGGAAGATCAAAATCAAAATAAGAAGGGGCAAAATCAAGATAAAAACAAAAATCAAAATCAGCGACATGAGCAGAAAATGAGTCGGGATAATGCCGATCAACTTTTGAATGCGGCTATCCAGCAAGAAAAAGCTACAAAACAGAAGATGCAGCGAAATATGTCGCAGCCAAAAAGCCGTAATTTGGATAAAAATTGGTAATTTTGCAAAACAGAATTATGTTATTAAACATAGATATAAATTTTTAGAGGATGAGATTGACTTTACGATATTTCATATTATGTGTATTTTGTGCTTTGAATGCTATTGCACTTAAAGCACAATCTATAACTGTATCTGCTCCATCTCATGTCGCAGCTGGAGAGAATTTTCGTCTGGCTTATACTGTGAATACGCAAGATGTAGAAGAGTTTCGTGCAGGGAATATACCAGGAGCATTAGAGGTACTGGCAGGTCCATATACATCTTCGCAGTCTAGTTTTCAGATGATTAATGGGCATACAAGTAGTTCCTCTTCGGTTACTTTTACTTATACTTTGTATGCCTCAAAGGATGGCACGTTTAAAATTCCACCAGCTTATGCGGTTGTTAACGGAAAGCGTATTCATTCTCATGCCGTGACAGTACATGTCTCTGGCCATGTTTCATCTTCGAATAACCAGCAGCCTTCAATGCATCAGAATAATGTTAATACTTCCCGTATGCAATCTGCTGGTACTCCTATCTCTGGAAATGACTTGTTTATTCGTGTTAGTGCGAATAAAAAACATGTTCATGAGCAGGAGCCCGTACTTCTAACCTATAAGGTATATACTCAGGTGGATTTGACTCAATTGGAGGGTAAAATGCCTGATTTAAAAGGCTTTCATTCTCAAGAGGTTCAGTTACCTCAACAGAAGTCTTTTCATCTAGAAAAAGTTGGAGGCAAAACCTATAAGTGTGTTACTTGGAGTCAGTATGTTATGTATCCTCAAATGACAGGAAAACTGACAATACCTAGCATTACTTTTAATGGTATTGTTGTTCAAGAAAATAGAAGTGTAGATCCGTTTGAGGCTTTCTTTAATGGAGGCTCTGGTTATGTTGAAGTAAAAAAGAGAATAAAAGCTCCTAGTATTGATATAACTGTAGATCCGTTACCTAATCGTCCTACAGATTTCTCTGGTGGAGTTGGTAAATTTAATATCTCTGCTCAGTTGGATAAAAGGGAATTGAAATCAGGTAATCCTATTAATCTTCGTATTGTAGTAGGGGGTATTGGTAACTTAAAGTTGATAAAGCAGCCTATAGTTAATTTTCCTAAGGATTTCGATACTTATGATCCCAAAGTTACCGATAAGACAAAGTTGACTGCGAATGGTTTGGAAGGTAATATGGTTTATGATTTTATGGCTGTTCCTAGAAATCAAGGTACTTATACTATTCCATCTGTTACTTTTACTTATTATGATGTTACACAGAATGCGTACAAAACAATTAAGACTCAGCCTTTTACAATTCATGTAGAGCGAGGTGATGGTGGCTTAAGTTCTTCTGCAGATTTTACTCAAGATATCGATAAGGATATTCATGCTATAAAGAAGGGACCTGTTGAACTTAGTAAAAAGCATGATTTCTTCTTTGGCAGTACTTCTTATACGATTTGGCTGACTATTTGTATCTGTATCTTTGTAGCATTGCTTATTGTTTTCCGTCAGCGTGCGTTGGAAAATGCCGATATGGTAGGGAAGCGTAGAAACAGAGCAAATAAAATTGCTAGTAAACGACTTAAGAAGGCCAGTCAATTGATGTTTAAAAATAGACAGGCAGAATTTTATGATGAAGTTCTAAGAGCACTTTGGGGATATGTCGGTGATAAATTAAATATGCCAGTAGTAACCCTTTCTCGTGATAATATTCAGGATAATTTGGCGAATAATCATGTGGATAGTGAAACTATTAAAAAGTTTGTTAGTGCTTTAGACGAGTGTGAGTTTGAGCGTTATGCTCCTGGTGATCCAACTGGTAATATGAATAAGACATTTGAATCTGCTATGACTGCAATTGAACATATTGAGGATTCTCTTAAAGCTTCTAAAAAAGCGAGAAAATCAGGATTTCATACTTTGTTGTTGCTTTTTGCTTTTGTAATGGTATCATTGTCTGCACAAGCTGCGCCAAAGAGCAGTGCAGATGCAGCAAGTAAAAAAATTGCGGATTCTGAATATCTTCGTGGAAATTATCATCAGGCAATCAAAGATTATAACGAAATATTGAAACGAGGAGTTTCTGCCGATATATATTATAATTTAGGTAATTCTTATTACCGTACAGACAACCTTACTCAGGCTATCTTGGCTTATGAGCGAGCTTATTTACTTGCACCAGGTGATGCTGATATTCGATTTAATCTTCAATTTGCAAGTAGTAAGACTATCGATAAAATTACACCGATTAATGAAATGTTTTTTGTTACATGGTATCATTCTTTGGTTAATTTTACGAGTGTGGACAATTGGGCTTGCATGGCTACTGGTTTTATCATTATAGCTTTGGTTCTTACTTTGATATATTTGTTCTCATATAATATCCTGATGAGGAAAATTGGTTTCTTTGGTGGTATTCTCTTTATCGTATTATTCCTAATGGCCAATTTGTTTGCTTTTCAGCAGAAGCAGACGCTTCTGAATCGATCCGGAGCTATAGTCATTGCTCCTACAGTGAATGTGATGAAGACACCTTCGACAAATAGTACACAATCTTTTGTAATTCATGAAGGAACTCATGTTGATATTACAGATAAGACAATGAAGGATTGGAGAGGTATAAAACTAGCAGATGGTCGTGAAGGATGGATTGAAACGAAACAAATAGAAGAAATATGATTATTTCTATTTTGGTTTATTTACGGAAATTAGTATTATTATAAGGTGAAATGGACTTTAATGGTCTTTTAGATATAGATAGAGCAATCTTACTATTTTTTAATGGAAGTGAAAGCCTCTTTTTAGATGGAGTGGTTGTGTCATTAGCAAATGGCTTGACATGGATTCCACTCTATATGGCATTATTGTTTCTTGTTATTAAAAATAATGAGAATATGGCTCAAATTATGTTGGCAATAGGTTGTGCTTTCCTATGTGTATTCTTAGCTGACGGAATGACTGATGGTATTATTAAACCGTGGGTTGGACGGTTGCGTCCTCTTAATGATCCAGCATTTAAGAGTTCTTTGGATTTGGTTGCTAATGTAAGTGGGGATAAATTTAGTTTTTTTTCTGCTCATGCTGCTAATACAATGTCTATTGCCATATTTTTTTGTCTTTTGGTAAGAAGCAAAGTCCTTAATTATACGCTTTTTTCATGGAGTTTAATTAATTGCTGGACAAGACTATATTTGGGGATGCATTATCCAAGTGATATTATTTGTGGAATCTTATGGGGATGTGTTGCTGGTGCAATAGGTTATGTAGTCTTTAAAAATGTTTATCGTAGGATTTCAACAAATGCAAATTATATATCCTGTCAGTATACACAAACAGGATATGATTTGGATGATATCAATATGGTATTGACAGTAGTATCTTTTATCTTAATATATGTTGTGATGAAAGGAATTTTATTTACTTTTTAAATTGTGCGAGAAATGGAAACAAAACATATAAAAATAAGTGATTATAGTTATGATTTGCCTGATGAAAGAATAGCAAAATTCCCTCTAAGTCAGCGTGATCATTCTAAACTTTTGTTGTACAAGCATGGTGAAGTTAGTGAAGATGTATTTTATAATATTCCTAACCATCTTCCTAAAGGTGCACTAATGGTTTGTAATAATACTCGAGTTATTCAGGCTCGTATGCATTTCCGTAAAGCAACTGGAGCTTTAATCGAAGTGTTCTTAATGGAACCTGCTGCGCCTACTGATTATGAATTAATGTTTCAAACGACAGGTCATTGTGCTTGGCTATGTATGATAGGTAATCTGAAAAAGTGGAAAGAAGGTTCTCTTAAACGTGATTTTTCCATTAATGGTCATGAGTTTACGTTGGTAGCATCCCTTCGTCGTGGCGAAGCTTTGACTCCAGAACAAGAAAAGTTGACTACTCATTCTGGTGGAACTAATTACTGGGTAGATTTTGAGTGGAATACTGAAAAAGTAAATTTTGCTGAAATTCTTGAAGCTGTCGGGGAACTGCCAATACCACCATATTTGAACAGAGAAACTCAAGAAAGCGATAAGACAACTTATCAAACTGTTTATAGTAAAATAAAAGGAAGTGTTGCTGCACCTACTGCTGGTCTTCATTTTACAGATTCTGTTTTGTCGGACTTAGATAAACATGGAATTGTACGTGATGAGGTTACCCTTCATGTTGGAGCGGGTACATTTAAACCTGTAAAAAGTGTAGAAATAGATGGTCATGAGATGCATACAGAGTATATTGTAGTGCATCGTCATACCTTTGAGAGACTTTTGGAACATGATTGTAGTGCTATTGCTGTTGGTACAACAAGTGTTCGTACTCTTGAAAGTCTTTATTATATGGGTGTCTATTTGGAACATCATCCTGATGCTTCAGAAGATGAGTTGCATGTCCATCAATGGACTCCTTATGACGATGGGCGAGATGGAAAACTTGTAGATGGAATTACGGCTGTGAAAGCTATGCAAAATATCTTAGATTATTTGGATCGAAATAATTTGGAAGCGTTACATAGCAGCACCCAAATTATTATAGCTCCAGGTTATGAATATAAGATAGTTAAGATGCTTATAACTAATTTTCATCAGCCACAAAGTACTTTACTTCTTTTAGTTAGTGCATTTTTGAAAGGAGATTGGCGAAAGGTTTATGATTATGCTTTAAGTCATGAGTTTCGTTTCCTTAGCTATGGAGATAGTTCTCTGCTGATTCCTTAATTACTAATTATATCAAGGTAAGTTATGAAAGTTAAAATCGGTGATAAAGTAAGATTTTTGTCAGAAACTGGTGGTGGAAAAGTTGCCGGTTTTCAAAAAGGTAATATCGTATTGGTAGAAGATGAAGATGGCTTTCAGATTCCAACACCAATTACTGATATTGTTGTAGTAGAGCAGGATGATTATAGCATGGGTAAAATGATCAATGAAAAGATGGATGCTCGTGAGGCAGCCGAAGCTCATGCTAATACAGAACTTGCACATGATAGTCGTAGTATCAAGTCTATGTTGAGTGCTCATGATGAAGCCGTGTCCATGGAGGTTGATGATTATGATCCGGCTGATCGTGAAATTACTTTTCAAAAGCAAGTTGAGGAACGTCAGGGAGGTAATAAACTTTCTGCTTTCTTAGCATTCGTTCCTAAAAATATCAAAGAATTTGAAAAAACAGAGTTTGAATGTTACTTGGTTAATGATAGCAATTATTATCTTCAGTATGTGTATTTTATTTCTGAAGGTAATGCGTGGACATTGAAAGCGCAGGGTGTTGTTGAACCAAATATGAAACTTTTTATAGAAGATGTAAATAGTGAGAATCTGAATGATTTAGGTCGTGTTGCTATGCAAATGATGGCTTTTAAAAAGGATAAGCCGTTCTTATTGAAACCAGCAATAGATGTTCAATTCCGTATTGATCCTATTAAGTTCTATAAGTTTCATGCTTTTGAAGAAAATGATTTCTTCGAACAGCCTTCATTACTCTATACAATCGTTGATAATGATGAAGTCGCTCGTCCATTGATAATTGACAGTAAACGTTTGAAAGCTCAAATGTATAAGGACGATGCTGTTGTGGCGCAGACGGAGAAAAAGAAGACTGTGAAAGATGATGGAACAATTATTGTGGATTTACATGCAGATGAAGTCTTGGAAACTACTCAGGGTATGAATTCTGCTGATATTCTTCATTATCAGATAGACTACTTTAAGAAAATAATGGATGAAAATAAAAAGAAAAAAGGACAAAAAATTATTTTTATCCATGGTAAAGGAGAGGGTGTGCTACGTCAAGCTTTAGTGCACGAATTGAATTATCGTTATAAGAATTGTACCTATCAAGATGCTTCTTTCCAAGAATATGGTTATGGTGCAACTCAGGTAACAATCCGCTAATTTAGAATTGTTAATATGATAAGCAATGTCAATATGAACTACGGTTTTATTAAAGTCGCTTCAGCAGTTCCTAATGTGAAAGTTGGCGATATCGAATATAATACACACGAAATAGAAAGTATTATAGCTCAAGCAGAGGGTAAGGGTGTTGAAATAGTTGTTTTCCCAGAACTTTCGATAACAGGCTATAGTTGTCAGGATTTGTTTGGGCAACAACTTCTTTTGGAAGCATCTGAAAATGCGATATTGATGTTGCTTGATTTTACTCGAAAATTGGATATTATCGCTATTGTAGGTGCTCCTGTTGCGGCTAATGGCTTACTCCTAAATTGTGGCGTAGTTATTCAGAAAGGGCAGATTCTAAGTATTGTTCCAAAAACATATTTACCAAATTATAGCGAATTCTATGAGAAGCGTTGGTTTGCTTCTGCACAGGATTTAAAAAACATGAGTATCCATTATGCAGGTCATACTTTACAACTTACTCCTGATGTTCAACTCTTCAGAACAGCAGATGGTGTTCAGTTTGGTATAGAAGTTTGTGAAGATGTTTGGGCTCCGGCACCGCCAAGTAATAAATTAGCTTTGGCAGGTGCAGATTTGATTTTTAATCTTTCTGCTAGTGATGAACTAATTGGAAAGCATGCTTATCTAAAGAGTCTGTTGGCGCAACAAAGTGCACGTACTATGACTGGATATATTTATAGTAGTTGTGGTTTTGGTGAAAGTACACAAGATGTTGTTTATGGGGGCAATGCGCTAATATATGAAAATGGACAATTGCTAGAAGAAGGTGATCGCTTTTCTATTTCATCACAAATGGTTGTAAGCCAGATTGATGTGGAAAAGCTTCGTAGTGAACGACGTACCAATAGCACGTATGTAAATGCTCAGCGTAATATCAAATATTCAGAATTGAATGGGCAATTTGCTATTCGAACGATTGATGCTAAATCGAGTGATATAATTCACGACTTTAAGTTAGAGCGAAAGGTTAATGCTCATCCTTTTATTCCTACGTCTTCAGATATGAATGCATCTTGCGAGGAAATTTTTAATATTCAGACCATGGGTTTGGCCAAACGTTTGGTTCATACTCATTGCAAGACCGTTGTTATAGGAATTAGTGGAGGATTAGATTCAACGCTGGCTTTGCTCGTATGTTGCAGAACGTTTGATCGGTTGGGACTTGACAGAAAGGGAATTGTTGGTGTAACCATGCCTGGTTTTGGTACAACAGATCGTACTTTTAACAATGCTATATCCTTGATGAATGGTTTGGGAATCACTATTCGTGAAATAAGTATAGCTAAATCGGTAACGCAGCATTTTGAAGATATCGGTCATGACATATCGGTGCATGATATCACTTATGAGAATGGACAGGCTCGTGAACGAACTCAAATTCTGATGGATTTGAGTAATCAACTTGGTGGAATGGTTATCGGTACAGGTGATTTGTCTGAATTAGCATTAGGTTGGGCGACTTATAATGGTGATCATATGAGTATGTATGGCGTAAACTGTAGTATCCCCAAAACATTGATAAAATATTTGGTACGCTATGTTGCTATGACTTCAGTTGATGAAACTTCGAAAGAAACGTTGTTAGATATCATTGATACACCAATAAGTCCAGAATTAGTACCTGCTGATGAAGATGGTAATATCAAGCAGAAAACAGAAGATCTTGTAGGACCTTATGAGTTACATGATTTCTTCTTGTATTATTTCTTGCGTTTTGGTTTTCGTCCAAAGAAAATCTATATGCTGGCACGTCATGCTTTTGAGCAACCTACTTCTGATACAGTTAAAGAAACGAAAGGGGCTGATCTTGGAGGAAAATACGATGATGAAACTATAAAAAAGTGGTTAAAAGTCTTTGTTCGTCGTTTCTTTAATCAGCAATTTAAGCGTAGTTGTCTGCCTGATGGCCCAAAGGTAGGAAGTGTCAGTTTGAGTCCACGTGGTGATTGGCGTATGCCTTCTGATGCCGTTTCTACAATATGGTTAAAGGATTTAGAGAATCTATAATGAATAGTTACAAATAGAGTGCAAAGTTATGTAGTTCATAAATTATTTGGTGAAAAAAATATTTTTGTGTAACTTTGCGCTCATTAAAAAATATTACGTAATAAATAAAGATCATATCATGGCTAAGAAATTTGCCGAACATAACGGTCTTGATCTTGTTAAGACCAATAAAGACGTTTTAGCAGAGTGGAAAAAGAATGATATTTTCCACAAATCTATTGATGAGCGTGAAGGATGTCCTCAATTTATTTTCTTTGAGGGACCTCCATCTGCTAATGGTCATCCGGGTATTCATCATGTCCTTGCTCGTTCTATCAAGGATACTTTTAATAGATACAAAACTATGCAAGGATTCCAGGTTCATCGTAAGGCTGGATGGGATACTCATGGACTTCCTGTAGAACTTGGTGTGGAAAAAGAATTAGGTATCACGAAAAAGGATATTGATAATAAGGCTTCAGAAAAGTATATTTCAGTAGAAGATTACAATAAGAAATGCCGTGAAAATGTCATGATGTTTACTCAGGAATGGCGTACTTTGACAGAAGAAATGGGCTATTTCGTGGATCTTGATCATCCTTATATTACCTATGACAATAAGTATATTGAAACACTATGGTGGTTGTTGAAACAACTCTATAATAAAGGTTTACTTTATAAGGGCTATACTATTCAACCTTATTCTCCTGGAGCAGGTACTGGCTTATCTTCTCATGAATTGAATCAGCCTGGTTGCTATCGTGATGTTAAAGATACAACTGTTACTGCTCAATTTGCTATTCAACCAGCTGATTGGGAAGTTTTGAAAACTAAAAGTCAGAGTTTGAAGCATGCAAAAGAGTGGGGTGCTCCTTATTTCTTAGCTTGGACAACAACACCTTGGACTTTAGCTTCTAATACAGCTCTTTGTGTAGGTCCTAAGTTTGATTATGTGGTTATTCAAACTTATAATCCATATAATGCAAAAAAGATGACCCTCATCATGGCTAATGATTTGGTTAATGCTTATTTGAAGCCTGAAGGTCAAGTTACGGATGATGGCGAATTGCCAGAATATCAGCATGGTGATAAATACGTACCTTATAAGATTATTGCTCATTTTAAAGGAACAGACCTTGAAGGTATACACTATCAGCAGTTAATGCCATGGGTTAAGCCTTGTGAAAAAATTGGCGATTTTGCACCTTCATTTGTTAATGAATATGCTGCGGCACATCCTGAAAAGGTATTTGCCAGTGAGGATGGGCGCGATAAGTTTGTGGAAATGGCTGATGAGGCCTTCAGAGTTATATTGGGTGACTACGTGACAACTGATGATGGTACTGGTATCGTACATATTGCGCCTACTTTTGGTGCTGACGATGCTAAGGTTGCTAAGGATGCTAATATCCCTGCTCTTTATCTTATTTCAAAGAAGGGAGAAACTCGTCCTATGGTTGATCTCCAGGGTAAGTATTACTTAGTAGACGATCTTGATGTCAATTTTGTAAAGGCTTGTGTAAACGATGTATACAGTCACCATGCAGGTGATTATGTAAAGAATTCATACGATCCGAAATATAATCCTGATGGCGTTTGGGATAAGAAAGCTAGTGAAAAGGCTGAAGATCTTAATGTCATCATTTGTATGGAGATGAAGCAGGAAGGTACTGCGTTCAAGATAGAGAAGCATGTACACAATTATCCTCATTGTTGGCGTACAGACAAGCCAATTCTCTATTATCCACTCGATAGCTGGTTTATTAAAGACACAGCTAAAAAAGAGCGTATGGTAGAGTTAAACAAAACAATCAACTGGCAGCCAGAATCAACTGGTAGTGGTCGTTTTGGTAATTGGCTTGAGAACTTGAATGACTGGAATCTTTCTCGTTCACGTTTTTGGGGTACTCCATTGAATATTTGGCGTGATGAAAATCGTAATGCTAAATGTATTGGTTCTTTAGAGGAGTTATATGCAGAAATCGAAAAGTCTGTTGCTGCAGGTGTTATGACTTCTAACCCTTTGAAGGATAAAGGTTTTATTCCTGGTGATTACAGTCAGGAAAACTATGATAAGATAGATTTACATCGTCCATATATTGACCGTATAATATTGGTAGATGAGGAAGGTAAGCCTATGTATCGTGAGAGTGACTTGATTGATGTTTGGTTTGATTCAGGTTCAATGCCTTATGCACAGCAGCATTACCCATTTGAGGGAGCTATGAATGCTGAGGCTTTGGCTGCTACAGGCAAGAGTGAAGCCGAGTATCGAGAAGAATTGGTACATAGCACATATACAGGTATCCCTGTACCTCCAGCTTATTATCCAGCAGACTTCATTAATGAGGGTGTAGACCAAACTCGTGGTTGGTTCTTCACTTTGCATGCGATTTCAACCATGGTATTTGACCAGGTTGCCTTCAAAAATGTTATTTCTTCAGGTTTAGTACTTGATGCAAAGGGTAACAAGATGAGTAAGCATGTAGGTAATGTTACCAACCCATTTGAGATGATTGATAAGTATGGCGCTGATCCTGTACGCTTTTACATGCTTACAAATAGTGAACCATGGGATAATTTGAAGTTTGATCCTAATGGTGTAGATGAAACGCGTCGTAAGTTTTTTGGAACTCTTTACAATACCTATTCTTTCTTCGCACTTTATGCAAATGTTGATAATTTTGATGTAGATGCTCCACAGGTAGCTTTCGAAAAGCGTCCAGAGATAGATCGTTGGATACTCTCATGTCTTAATACATTAGTTAAAAATGTACAGAAGGAGTTGGATAGTTATGATCCTACACGTGCTGGTCGTTTGATCGAATCTTTTGTTAATGACGACTTGAGTAACTGGTATGTTCGTTTGAATCGTAAGCGTTTCTGGGGTAAAGAGATGAGCGAAGACAAACTGAGTGCTTATCAGACTCTCTATGCTTGTTTGATGACTGTGGCTAAGGTTGTTGCTCCATTTGCACCGTTCTTCGCAGATCAATTATATAAGGATTTGGGTGGTAATTTGGCTAGTGTCCACTTATCACAGTATCCTGCTGTAGATGAGACAGCTATTAATGTTGACTTAGAGGCACGTATGGGTATCGCTCAGAAGATTACTTCTATGGTTCTTGCTCTTCGTCGTAAGGTAAATATCAAAGTTCGTCAGCCACTTCAGCAGATTATGATACCTGCAGTTAACGATGAGCAAAAGGCTCATATTGAAGCTGTAGCTGAACTTGTGAAAAATGAGGTGAATGTCAAGGAACTTAAGTTTGTTGAGGGTCAAGGTATTCTCGTCAAGAAGGTAAAATGCAATTTCCGTGTTATGGGTAAGAAGTATGGTAAACTTATGAAGGGAGTTGCTGCTCATATGAGTACTTTGAGCCAGGAACAGATAGCTTTGCTTGAGCAGAATGGTTCTTATTGCTTCGAACTTGAAGATCAGTCAATTACTGTTGATGTAGCTGATGTCGAGATTATATCTGAGGATATTCCAGGTTGGCTGGTTTCTAATGAAGGTAATCTTACAGTTGCTCTTGAAGTAGAATTGACTGAGGAGTTGAAAAAGGAGGGTATGGCTCGTGAATTAATTAACCGAATCCAAAACATTAGAAAGGATTCTGGGCTTGAGATTACTGATCGTGTCCAAATAACTCTTGCTCCTCAGGAAGAGGTAGAGAAAGCCGTTGAGGCATATGCTGAATTAATTAAAGGACAGGTGTTGGCCAATAGTATAACTATTGCTGATAATGATGGAGTTGCAACTGAGTTTGATGACTTTTCTATCAATATCAAAGTTGTAAAAGATTAATATTAATGCGATAATAGGGGGAGAGAGAATACGATCTCTCCCCAATTTATTATTAACCTTATAAAAATAATTATTATGACTACAGCCAAAAAACGTTATTCAGATGAGGAACTTGCAGAGTTTAAAGCTATTATTGATGACAAATTAGCTTTAGCTCGACGTGACTATAAGGATATGATGTCACAGTTAGACAATTCCGTTAGTAATGATGTTGCTGATACGTCTCCGACTTATCACGCTGTGGAGGAAGGAACTGAAGTGCAATCAAAGGAAGATCTCCTAAGAATGGCTCAGCGTCAACAAAAGTTTATTAAAGGTCTTGAAGCCGCACTTATTCGAATCCAGAATAAAACTTATGGAATTGACCGAGTTACAGGAGAGCTCATTCCGAAAGAACGATTACGTGCAGTTCCACATGCCACACTTAGTGTGGAGTCAAAAAATGCACGAAGACACTGATTAAGTTACTTTGCATGATTTAGAATCATGTATATATTTGAATATGAATAATTTTTTGAAAAATCATAAAGGTTGGCTCGCCATACTCATTGTAGTCATTTCATTGATTATTGATCAAGTTATAAAGATTAATGTTAAGACATCAATGAGTTTGGGCGAGTCTATTCGTATTACAGACTGGTTTTATATTAACTTTATCGAAAATAATGGTATGGCTTGGGGCATGACTTTTTTTAATAAGATGGTGCTCAGTTTGTTCCGTTTAGTTGCTATATCTTTGATAGGTTATTATTTGTATGGGCAAATAAAAAAGAATGCGCGTTTGCGTTATGTTGTTTGTTTGGCTCTTATTTTAGCAGGTGCATTTGGAAATATGGTTGATTCAATGTTTTATGGATTGATTTTCAATGCATCTTCACCTTATTATGTATCTTATTTTGTTCCATTTGGTCAGGGCTATTCTTCTTTCTTGTTGGGTAAAGTAGTAGATATGTTCTATTTTCCTTTGATTGTAGCAACGTGGCCAGACTGGTTTCCTTTTTGGGGTGGTGAAGAGTTCGTCTTTTTTAGTCCTGTGTTTAATTATGCCGATGCTTGTGTCAGTGTTGGTGTGATTAGTATGCTGCTTTTTTGTCGAAAAGATCTAGATGATTTAAGTACTTCTTTTTCTACTAAGCGTAATAAAAAGAATCCTGTGACAGAGGAGGATAAGTAATATGTTATATACATTGAAAGTATTTTTTAAGCTTGTTGGTTCCTTCTTTGTACTGCTTTTATTTTTGCAGTCTTGTAAGCCAGGTATTCCTAGTGAATATTTGTCTAGTGATGAAATGGAGGATATTTTATATGATTATCATATAGCTCAGGCAATGGCTGATAACCAGAGAGGTGGAAGTGGTGCCGATATGATAACATATCGTGTTGCCATACTCAAAAAGCACAATGTCACAGAAGCTGAATTTGATAGTTCAATGGTATATTATTCGCGTCATACAGAGTTGCTTCATGATGTTTATAAAAATCTTGTGGATAGATTGAAAAACGAAAGTGTTGCATTAGGAGCGGACGCTAATGATTTACAACGTTATGGTGATGTTGCATCTGGTGATACCACAAATATTTGGAATGGCAATAATGCTTTAATTCTTTCTCCAAACAAGCCTTTTAATTTAGAAACATTTTCGTTACCTGTAGATTCTGCGTATCATAAGGGTGACCGTATACTTTTTGACTTTGATGCACAGTTCTTATATCAAGACGGAATGCGTGATGGCATTGTCGTTTTAGCAGTTACTTTTGCCAATGATAGTGTAGCTTCTCAATTGCTTCATATCCAAAATAGTCAGCATTTCAATATACAGCTTGAAGATCGCGATCGAGTCGGTATCAAAGCTATTAAGGGCTACTTTTTGTTGGGACAAGGTAATGATGTGGGAAGTAGTGAGACAACTTTGCGATTGCTAATCATAGATAATATAAAAATGGTTCGTATGCATATACGAGAATCTATTACTTCTACAAACCTTTCATCTGATTCTTTACAGCAATCGCGTTTAGACTCTAGTCATATACCTGCTCCTGGTTCATCTGTTCCTGATGAGTCTCTTGGATCTGCTAGAGTTTTAACTCGAGTTGTAAAAGCAGAAGATGCAGTGAAAATGAAAGTAGAGAAAAAATAATGGCTAGTCGTCGTTTTGCAGCACATATTGTAGAGTTAGCTGATCATTCATTATATCAAGCTTTTGTTACGCTTGTTGATGGTATTGTTGTAGATTATTCAGAATTTTCAGATGAAATGCCAATGACAGAATGGTTAGGTGGAAAAATTGAAATACATTATGATGAGTTTCATGTGCTTAGAGCTTATTGGAATGGTAGAATGTTAGAATAAAAAATATTAAAACTTGGATTTTATGTTAAGTGTAGATGAATTGGAGGAGAGATTAATCGACCTCGCTTTTGCAGAAGATATTGGTGATGGTGATCATACAACTCTTTGTTGTATTCCGGAAAATGCTGTGGGTAAGAGCCATTTATTGATAAAAGAAGATGGTATACTTGCAGGTGTAGAAATTGCAAAAAAAGTATTTGCTCGTTTTGATCCAACATTGCAGGTTGATGTATTAATTACTGATGGAACTCCTGTTAAAGTTGGTGATATTGCAATGGTTGTAACTGGTAAAACTAGAAGTTTGCTTCAGACAGAGCGTTTGATGCTTAACATCATGCAGCGTATGAGTGGTATTGCTACCATGACAAATAAGTATGTAAAGTTACTTGAAGGCACAGGTACTCGTGTCCTCGATACTCGCAAAACAACTCCTGGCCTTCGTATCTTAGAGAAGCAGGCTGTTAAGATTGGTGGTGGTATGAATCATCGTATCGGACTATTTGATATGATTCTGCTTAAAGATAATCATATCGACTTTGCTGGAGGTATTGCAAATGCAATTAATCGTTGCCATGAGTATCTTAAGGAAAATAATCTTGATCTAAAAATTGAAATAGAAGTTCGTGACTTTGATGAACTTCAGCAGGTTCTTGATTGTGGTGGCGTTAACCGAATCATGTTGGATAACTTTACTCCAGAAGATACTCTTAAAGCTGTTAAAATCATTGATCATCGTTACGAAACAGAGTCTTCTGGTGGCATTACTTTTGATACAATTCGTAGTTATGCCGAACAAGGAGTAGATTTTATCTCTGTAGGTGCTTTAACTCATTCAGTTAAGGGGCTTGATATGAGCTTTAAGGCTTGTGATTAATTATGCATTGCATATTTTTTAGTTGATTTCAAAATATGAAAAGAATTTTGATCAGTTTTGTATGTGCCATTTTGGGATTATATACCTCAATGGCATGTACAAATTTTATAGTAGGTAAGTCTGCATCTGTTGATGGGTCGGTGATTTGTAGTTACAATGCCGATTCTTATGGTATGTATATAGGTTTATGTCATTATCCTGCGGCTAAGCATGCTAAGGGTGAAATGCGTAAGATTGTAGATTGGGATACTCATAAATACCTTGGTGAAATACCAGAAGCTGCAGAAACTTATAATGTGATAGGTAATATCAATGAATTTCAAGTAACTATAGGGGAAACCACTTATGGAGGCAGACATGAGATGGTTGACACTACAGGAATTATTGATTATGGAAGTTTAATTTATATTGGTTTGCAGCGAAGCAAGACAGCACGTGAAGCAATTAAGGTTATGACTTCTTTAGTCGAAAAGTATGGTTACTATTCAGAAGGTGAAACTTTTACTATTTGTGATCCTAATGAAGCATGGATTCTTGAGATGCAAGGCTGCGGTGGTGATAAACATAATAAAGTTGTATGGTGTGCAGTTCGTATCCCTGATAATGCTATTTGTGCTCATGCTAACCAAAGTAGAATAGGTGTATTCTCTGCTTATAAAACAGAAGTGCTTCATAGTAAAAATGTTGTTAGTTTTGCTCGTAATAAAGGATGGTATGTGGGTAAGGATAAGGACTTCTCTTGGAAGAATACCTATGCTTTCCCAGATTTTGAAGGTCGACGCTTTTGCGATGCACGTGCTTGGAGTTTCTTCAATCATTTTCATGATATGAGCCGCTGGCTTCCTTGGGCTCTTGGAAAGGATGCAAATGCTGAAGATATGCCTCTTTGGATTTTGCCTAATCGTAAATTAAGCGTTCAGGATGTGGAAATGTGTATGCGTGACCACTATGAGGGTACTCCATTGTCTGTAGCTGATGGTGAAGATATTGGTGGAGGTCTTTGGGAAATGCCTTATCGCCCAAGTCCACTTACTTTTGAGGTTGATGGTAAGCAATATTTTAATGAGCGACCAATAAGTACACAGCAGACTGGTTTTACATTTGTTAGTCAGATGCGCAATTGGTTGCCTCGTCAAATTGGTGGTGTTCTATGGTTTGGTAATGATGATGCCAACATGATTGCGTATACACCTATTTATTGTGGTAATACTATTCAGCCTGAGTGCTATAACACTCCCGGTGCTGATGATGTAACTTTTTCTGATAAAAATGCTTTCTGGGTATGTAACTGGGTTAGTAATATGGTGTATCCTAGATATTCTATGCTATTTCCAACTCTGAAACAAGTTAGAGACAGCCTAGAAAATTCATATTTTAAAGATCAGAAGCAAGTTGAAGCAAATGCTTTACAACTTTATAAGAAAAGTTCAGAGGAAGCTGTCAAGTATCTGAATAGTTATAGTAATGATAAGGCTCAGTCGATGCTATCAGATTGGAAAAAAATGGCTTATTATATGATTGTTAAATACAATGATATGGTAGTAAAACCAGAAGAAAATGGAGCCTTTAAAATGACTAAAGAGGGTATTGCAGCTCCTACTATACGTCCAGGTTTTTCTAAGAGTTATTTTAGAGAGGTTATTAAGCAGACTGGTGATAAGTTTGCTGTTCCAGAAGTAAAAAAATAAATACTGTCTTTTATTATGGACTTTAATAAATTTGGTTCATCTGGGGAGTATCGTCGTGATGAACTTATAAGAATTATCGAACATAGTGTAGAGCATCTAACAAGAGGTGAATTAGAAGCTCTTTATTATGATTTAATATCAAAAGGTTATATAAAAGAAGGTAAGCAGTAATTGCTTACCTTCTTTTATATGTTTATTTTATTGTTCATCTTCACATGGTTGTTTTGTTCGTTGAATATGGTGATGATAAACTAAGCAAGATGCGATAAAATAAATACCAGTTTGCAGCCAAAGAGCAAGATATTCAGTTTGAATATCTGACATGTCTGCTCCCATACTGCTTAATTTAAGGAAGGCTCTAATACCAAATGTTGATGGAATTAGCCAACTAATTCCCTGCCAGATTCCTGGTATATTGCTTAGAGGCCAACTAACGCCAGCTAAGAATAAGAATGGTACTGATGTAAATACAACAAGTAACATTACATTTTCTCGATATCTAATGGTACATGAAAGCATTAGACCAAAGAAAATTGCAGCTAATAAGTATGGGACCATGATTGTAAGTAAATCCCACTTGTTTATTAAAGTAGTAAAGTGAAAGAATCTTGGTACACATAAGCAGATATATGCAGCCATAACGGCATATACCATGAGGTAGCTTAACCCCTTACCAGTAATGATGTGAATAGCACTGCTATAATGTGGACTATTAGGAACCAGATGGTGTCCTGGATTTTTTTCACGAGCTGTTCCTGCTAATAAGCCAATGCCCAATAACAAAGTTTGTTGCAATATTAATACAAGAACACCTGGTAGTAAGGCATTGCCATATCCACCTGTTGTATTGAAAATATTGACTTCATCAAATTCAAGAGGTTTAGTGTTGATTTCTTCATCGCGAGAAGTGAAACTAAATGATTTGGGTTTCTGTATTTCTGTATTCATATCGAGTGATACAGACTGTGTAGCTTGATAGATAGCTTTGTATGTCAGCATTAAACTCATATCACAATAGCAACCTATATGGCTTTGCTCACCTCGACCAATAGCTCTCTCAAAATCTTCAGGAAAATAAATAACTCCATGTACAACTTGTTTTCCAACAAGATCTTTAGCTTCTTGTATATTATTGCAAAAATAAGTTGTTTTAACATCAGGTGTTGCATCTAATTTTTGTATAAACTCTCTACTCTTTGAGGAATGAGACATATCTACGATTGCAACAGGTACATCTCTAACAACTTCATTATTATATATCCATGAGTATAGTAGGGGATAGGCAAGAGGCACAACTACCATAAAGATAAGAGCACCTTCATCCTTGAAGATGTTTTTTAATTCTACCCACCATACATAGATAATGTCTGTTATGAAACTTGTACACTTTTCTATTATATTATTATCGGTCTTATTCATAGCTTTATGGCATATAAACATATTCAACCATGGCTTTTTTAATGTGCCAGGTAACTAAAATTGGTAGGCATGCAAAGATTGTGAGTGCAGTTATGTCCCACCATGCATCAGATAATGGATAACCATTAAACAGGTTCATTTGGTATATCATGTAATAATGACGTAATGGGAAGAGCTGTGCTACGGCTTCTATGATAGAATCCATCGCAAATACAGGAAAAGTTGCACCACAAGCGGAGAACCCTACTACTCCCCATAGAGAGCTAATACTCATTGACATGCGTAATGATGGTGCAATACCAAAAGCAAATACTCCAAAACCTTGGGCTGCTACTACAGTCAAAAAGGCTAGAAGTATTATTACTTTTAAGCCTCCTGGATGTGGAAAACAGAGATGTCCATATAAATACCACATATATCCCATCATTATGGAGAAGAAGATTACAAACTGAAAAAGTAGTTTTCCAGTTAATGCAATCCAAATATTGTTATTAGCCATAGCTAACCATTCATGGTTAAGTCCAAATTTTAATTCCGTTCCGATGGAATAGGTAGTTATAAGAAACATGAGAAGCATAAGAACACCAGGAATCATGACACTACTGAGATAGACATTATAGTTTGCCCATGGATTTCCAATCATGTGTAAGTCAACAGTTGTAGGTTGTAAAAAAGCCATAATTTCGCTTTCACTTTTTCCAATCATATTGAGCTTGGCTTTACCTATTGCAGCTGAACCTAGACTGCTTACGGTTTTTAGATCTTTAAATAGCATATTTCCTGCTACCATGACAACACTGCTATAATAGAATGAAATTTTAGGCTGTCTTTTGCCCAATAAATCTCTAGTTGTACCTTCTGGAAAGTAGATAAAAGCATATATGTCGCCTCTTTGAATGGCTTTACGAGCCTCTGCAACGTTAGAATAGTGGTCGGTTATTTGAGTTGATTCAAAACTGTCTAAAGTCCTTATTAATTCACGAGTAGTTGAAGTGTTATCTAGGTCAACAACACCGCAAGGCATATCGGTAGGTACGCCCTCGTTCATGAGTGATGTAAAGAAGAGGATTACGATGATAGGGAAGATAACACCACAAAAGAGATAAACAGGATTTTTTGTAATAAATCCTGCTTCTCGATAGGCTAATCTTCCTATACACTGCAGAATGTTAGCTTTTTTTTGCTTTGAGCTATCTAAACATGTATGTTCTCTGTCTTCTGTCATTTCATTCTTTTTATTTTTTTACGATAAGAGACATGCCTGGGCGAAGTCCTTCAAATTTGTTTATAGGACGTGCTTTAACTTGAAAAGTCTTCAAGTCGTATTGCCCCGTAGTCTTGGTTGCCTTCCATGTAGCATATGATCCAGCATCTTTCATAGCATAAACTTTCATTTTAATATCTTTGTTAAAAGCAGGAACAAATGCTGTAAAAGTGTCTCCTATCTTTAGACCTTTAAGTTCGTCTTCACGTACATTAAAGGTTCCCCACATATCATCCATTATAGATATACTCATAATTGGGCTTCCAAGTCCAACAAGTTCACCAACTTTTGGATAAATAGTACTTACTTCACCATCATGTGTGGCAACTTGAATAGTTTCTTTTAATACAGATTTTACGACGTTAACGGCGCTTCTGGCAGCTTTAGCTTGTTCTATAGCAGCCTCTTTTTGTTGAGCTCTAGCACCATTTTTAGCTAATTCCCATTGTGATTTAGCTGCAGCAACAGCAGCTTTAGCAGCAGTATAGGCAGCCTGGGCTTCATCGCGTTTCTGTCCTGTTACAACACCTTCAGCATATAAACGGTCTGTTCTACCAAATGTTTTTTCTGCAATGCCCATGGCAGCAACTGCTTGTTGATATAGTTGGTATGCAGCTTCTACGGTTTCTTTACGTGTAGGAGCTTCAATTAAGTCACTTAAAGCCTCTGTTGCTCCAGCAGTTGCTTTTGCTACGTCTTCTTGTGCATTTATCTCGGGTATCTCAAGTATGGCTAGAGTATCGCCTTTGTGTACTATTTCTCCTTCTTGTACACGAATTTCCTTGATACGACCAGGAAGTTTACAAGAAACTCTATATTCGCTGACTTCTAGCGATCCCTGTATTGTAGTCGGTTCTCTATCCACGGTGAAGTATCCAATTGTACCTACAATAACGATTACACTTATAAAACCGCCAATGGCTAGTAATATATTTCTATGTTGTGATGTTTTTGACATATTTTTTATTTTTCTATATTCTGTTGTACGTTAATTAGCTCTATCTGATTAAGCCTAAAGCTTTATTGAGGGTTATTTGTGAAAGTTTAACATCAATATCAGAGTCGAGAATTTCGGTTTGGGCTTTTACCCAAGCTGTTTGTGCTTTCATGACGTCAGTAACGCTCATGACTCCTTCTTTAAAACCTAGATTAGCACAACGCAAGTTTTCCTGAGCAGCCTCCATATTTTTTCGTGCCATATTCAGTTTTTTGGTTGCCTCGTTAACTTTGAATCGGCTTTGAGCAACTTGTAGACTTATCTTGCTTTTTACGTCATTCAATTCCAATAAGGCTATTTGAGTCATACCTTTGCTGGTACGTATACGATATCTACTATCAAACCAATTCCATACTGGTACTTGAACGAGAATTCCAACGTTCCAAACACCAGAGAATTTTTTTTCAAAGCCGTTAAATATATTCGGATTACTTACCATATATCCGCCCGTGAGAGCGATATGTGGTAAATATAGTGCGCGTGTTAATTTTATGTTTTGCTCTGAAATATCAACCATATTTTGCAACAATCTAACCTCAGGTCGAGCTTGAAAACTTGTGTCAGTTGTCGTAGCTATATTAGTTTCGGTAGATTCAGAAAAATTTTTGTTTTCGTCTTCTAGTACGATACCTTCATTAAGATCTATTCCGCAGAGTTGACAAAGAGACATTTTAGCTAGGGCTACACCATCTTGTAATCGTGTAATATTCATGTCGGCTTCATTTACAGCTACTTCAACTTTTAATCCGTCTGATTTTGTAGCTAGTCCCTCCTTGATGAGTTTATGGACATCATTATTTAATTTGCCAAGGAGTTCTCGATATTGCAATGCAAGTTTTTCCTTGTTTTTAAGAGAAACGGTTAACCAATAGGCATTGTCTACAGCATAGAGAACATTTTGTTGTTTGTTGTCCATATTGTTAATAGCCATATCTTTGCCAATTTTAGCGATATTATTAGCTGCAATGATTGCACCTCCCATGTAAATTGGCTGTCTCAGCATGATGCTTGCTGCCCAAATATTTCGTGTGTCTGTACGTAGTGCATCTTTTACTTTATTCCCAATAGTGTTACCGTTTTCTGCAGCTCCATTCAGGTCTTGGCCAAGTTGCTGTCCTAATTGCTGTGCTGTTTGAGCCGGTAAAATGCCACTTTGTACTAATCCGCCTAAAAGTTCACTTACTCTAGAAGTTAATCCGTTTCCCATTTGAGAAACTATGTTTGAACCAAGTCCTGATAGTGCTGATTTTTGATCAGCGTTGAGTAGTGAGATCTCCTTTGAGAAAAGTTCATATCCGCCCAATGCGTCTACTTTGGGGAGATATTTTGTTTTTGCCGATTTTTGAACGTTTTCTGCAATATCAACTGCAACTTTAGATATTTGTAATTGCTTGTTGTTATCAAGAGCTAGTTTGCGGCAATATTGGAGTGATAACGTATTTTGTGCTCCAACATACTCGAAAGAACTTAATAAAGCTATTGTTATAAATATTTTTCTCATGTATAACAAGTATCTATTATAATATTATTGCAAAGTTACCTTTTTTTTATGATAATATAATGTCATAACCGTTAAAAAACTATTTATATGTAAGGTGGTGTAGTAATACCCGAAAAAGCGAACTGATTACATGAAGTCGCGAACAATATTTTTATTTAGTTTTTACATTGTTTTGTTTATGAGTACATAATTTATTCCAGTATGTTGATTTCATATTATATCCAGATTTTATAGAATTACTTGTTACAAGGTACTTATTTATTTTGTCAAAAGTGTAAAAATGGTTATCTTTGCATCGTTTACGAACATATTAAGTAAAAATATATGCAATTTATAGGTGAAATAATTTCAATAGGTGTAGCTTTCAGTTGGACAATAACTGCAATGGCATCAGAAGTTGCAACCAAGAGAATGGGTGTTTTTGTCTCTAATGTATGGCGAATGTTATTGGCATTCTTGTGTTCTGCTTTTTTTATGTATTTTTTTACAGGAACTTGGTTTCCTGTTTATGCAGATGGAGGAACATGGTTATGGTTACTTTTTTCTGGAGTTGTCGGATATTTTTTTGGTGATTGGTGTCTATTTAATAGTTATATATGGATAGGAAGTCGATATGGTCAACTTTTTATGACAATAGCTCCAATGGCTGCAGCTTTTGCTGCATGGTTTACACTTGGGCAGCAGCTTTCTTGGCAATCTCTTGTTGCTATGATGGTAACATTGTTGGGAATTGCAATTACTGTATTGGGCCGTGGAGAAGGTAAGAAAGTAAAATTAAATTTGCCTTGGCAAGGAGTTCTCTTTGGCTTGGGTGCAGGTTTGGGACAGGGCATAGGATTAGTTTTGTCTAAGATAGGGCTTGATCGATATACGGCAGGTGTTCCTCATGAGCTATTGCCTCAGTTAGAAAACTATCTTCCTTTCTCGGCAAATATGATTCGATGTATAGCAGGTTTTATATGTTTCTTTATTTGGTTATTGGTTCGTGGTGAATATTCACAGCTTAAGAAAAGTCATCGTGAACATAAGGGAATGGGCATGTTATTGCTAGCGGTTTTATTTGGTCCTTTTTTAGGAGTAGGTTTTTCTCTGATGGCTGTTCAGCATACTGCGGCAGGTATAGCTTCAACATTGATGGCTACAACTCCTATTATTATTCTTTTGCCTAGTTGGTATTTTTTTCATCAGAAATTGACACTTAAGGTTGTTGCAGGTGCCGTGATTTCTGTGCTTGGTGTCTCTTTATTTTTCTTATTATAGAGATGGAATCAATACTATTCAAATATGTAAGGGGTTGTGTCTTATTATGACTCAACCCTTTGTAATTTCAACATTATTATCGCATTCTATGATGCCGGCTTGCATCCATTGTTTGATAAGTGCATGACAGTCAGTTAAGGCTTTCTCTTTGCTTACTTCATATTCTTCTATTAATAATTCAGCCAATGTTTCTTCTGTAAAGTTTATATTCTGTATTTTTTCCCACAGATAGACTGAACTTTCGTTCATGCTAATAATCTTGCTGAAGTCGATATTTTCAGCACCCTCAGCGATGATAATGCTTTCTCCGCATATATTTTTGAGGAAGAATCCACTTTTTGCTCTCATTAGTTTTCTGTTTTGCTTATAATAATATAATTAGTAACGTTCTTATTTTGTCTCGAAAAGAGGTATCCATAATATTCGATAGAACGCAAGGAGATAGCGTCTAATGGGAAATAGTGCACACCATACTTTTGAATATAATTTCCATTTCATGCTGTTAGTTGAGTCCATATTTTTCTTTCCTTTCCGATAGAATCCTACTGCATAGCCTTTGATGTTTTCCGATTTACAGTATTCACATGTTAAATTGCCATCACCACGTAGTACAATATTTTCACCAATTATTTTAATAATTCGGTGTAAAGCATAATTTTGAGGGCTAATTTCTGCTAATACTACGTCTCCTATTTTCAGTTTGTCAGGTTTGCGAAGAATTGCTTTATCTCGGTTATTTTCCAAAAATGGTCGCATAGAATATCCTTTAAGTTTAATAGTAACAGTATGTCCTTGTTCCAGAAATTTTATGATTTCAGGAATGAAAATAGAATTTGCGAATTTCAATTCTTGGATATGATTTTCTGACATATTATTGCAGCTTCTTCGTTAGGTAAACAATGTAAGGTATATATAGATGTGGTCTCTATAACATGAGCTATTGTATTGCAGGTATGATGAAAAATGACTTGATCCCACTTCATTGTACTACATGCTGGCAATAGGGATGCAAAGGCTTCTGCTGGTCTAACTTGTTCTATGCTGTTTTGCGACGCTCGATCTATTCTTGTTATTGCACCTAATTTTGCTTTTATATTGCGATAGCATGGTGTTTTACCGCTCCAAGGACTACCATAAATGAAAGGTTTTCCATTGATAATGCGTAAAATCGGATTATCATCGTTCATTAAATCACAACCTTCAATGTTTCTCAACCATAAACTTACGTGTGTGCTTTTTCCTACGCCGCTCTTGGCAATAAAAGCATATCCATAGCCATCTTTTCTTACAAGTGAAGCATGAAGTAAAAGTGTTTGGTGGAAGCTTCCGGCAAATGCAAATACTAACATTAGTGCATTGTTTATACCAAAGCGCTGCATGGCAAAAGTGCCACGTAAAGCGCAATGACATTCTGAAAAGTCTTTATTTGAAATGAGTAAAGCACATTTGTTTCCTTCAATATCTTTAATAATATACTGGTATCCTCCATTATCGAGCAAATCTACTGTTGTATTTCCATTTCCTGTATCGAATGTACGAATTGGAGTTACTTTTTCCTTTGGATAAGGACATAGATGGTTGTCTATGGTAAAGTCAAAAAAAAGTTTTCCTTTGGGCTTTTCTTGTCGAAAAGGCTCAAAGGAAGATAATATATATTGTGGATGATATCTCGTATTTGAAAAATGAATTCGGATATCATATTCAGCAATGTTGTAGTAATAAACATTACTCATATTTGTGTTTTTTAAAGCAGAAAATCAAATGTATGATTACATCATATCACCGCCCATAGGTGGCTGATTAGGCATTCCTTCTTGAGGTTTTGCTCCTAAAGTTGGTCGTTTTCTAGTATTTTCTTTTTTCTTCTTAATTTTCTTTTCTTTTTTTGTTTCGGCGTTTTGTTCTTCAGCTTCGTAAGGTGCAATAGATTTGAATGCAAAATCTTCACGCTTCAGATATCTTACATCAAAATTTTCTTTTTTGGCATTAAGATATTTGTTTAAGGTTTTTTGGTATTTCTTCTGAGCTTTTTTAGCTGTTGTTGCAAAAGAAACAATACATGTTCTGTTAGGTTCACCATGGTTTGCAAGAAAATCTCTAAGTTGGTATGAATAATTGTCTCGGCTTATAAGAAAATTATTACTTGTTTCAATCCATGCAGAATCTACCTGTTGTACATCGGTAAAATAGATGGTTGAATCATTAAACGAAGCTGCAACTCCATACATATAAAGAGTTGTTTGCTTATTCTTGGCATTTGCACAGAATGCTGATATCACATAGAGTGCTACTAACAGAGTGTATTTTATAAATTTCATTTATGATAATTTTTTATTGACCTAAATAACTTTTTAGGTACTTATTTTTCGTATTGTGACGGAGTCGCCTTATAGCTTTCTCCTTAATTTGTCTAACTCTTTCTCTAGTGAGTCCATATTTGTCACCAATTTCCTCCAGGGTCATTTCGGCTTGTCCTATTCCGAAAAAAGCCTCTACGACATTGCGTTCTCGCTGGTTTAGCGTTTCAAGAACTCGTGCGATTTCTTCACGTAACGATTCGTGCACCAACTCACTGTCTGCTGAAGGTATATCCGTATTTGGAAGTACGTCAAGTAAGCTATTGTCTTCACCTTCTTGAAATGGTGCATCAACACTTACATGGTGTGTATTCACGTTTAGTGCATCTGCGATTTTATCTTCGGGCAAATCGATATTGTCTGCAATTTCATCAACACTTGGGCGTCGTTCGTTTTCTTGTTCGAAACTATTTACAAGTCGGTTTATTTTATTTACGCTGCCTACTTGGTTTAGTGGTAATCTAACGATACGACTCTGTTCTGCTATGGCTTGAAGAATACTTTGGCGAATCCACCACACAGCATATGAAATGAATTTAAAGCCCCTTGTTTCATCAAATTTTTTTGCAGCTTTAATAAGCCCTAAATTTCCTTCGTTAATAAGATCAGGAAGGCTTAGTCCCTGATTCTGGTATTGTTTTGCAACAGAGACCACGAATCTAAGGTTTGCTTTTGTGAGTCTTTCTAATGCTCTTTTATCGCCTTTTTTTATACGTTGGGCAAGTTCTACTTCTTCATCAACAGATATAAGGTCTTCATGACCGATTTCTTGTAGATATCTGTCTAATGCGGCGCTTTCACGGTTAGTGATTGATTTTGTGATCTTTAGTTGTCTCATGGCATATAATTTAAGTAGTCGCAAATGTACTGCTTTTTGTTGATTTTACAAAAAAAATAGTAGATATTTTTCTAAATACCTACTATTTTTTATCTTTATTGTAACAATCTGCTACGTCTTATGTCTACACAGTAGCCATAGAAACTCTGATTTATTCTTGTTCAAGAGGTACAGCAAAGTAAGCTTTCTTTCCTGTAGGCCATACACCTTGGATATAGAGGACAGGGTCTTTGCTTGTAGATGCATTTTTAACAATTTTCTGAAGTTCATCGATGCTCTTGATTGGTTGATCATTGACTTTCTGAATAATGAATCCACGACTGATACCTGCTTTTTGAAGGGCACCCTTATTTATCTTGGTAACCTCTACACCATAATTAATCTTAAGCTGTTCTTTTTGCTCATTGGTAACTTCTCTAAAATTACCTCCAAGTATATCAAGATCGGCTGCTTTAATAACAGAAGTTGTACCTTGAGCGTTCTTTAAAGTTACAGTCTTACTCTTCTTTTGCTTATTATGCAAATAAGTTAAGCTGAGGCTTTCGCCAGGACGTTTCTTGCTTATAATTTCCTGAAGCTCAGACATTTTTGTGACTTTTTTACCATCTGCTGCAATAATAACGTCACCTTCTTTTAATCCAGCTGCAGCACCAGCGCCTTCTTCGTCAACTTTGGCTACGTAAACACCTTCGTTGGTTCCTAGATTGACTTCTTTACCAGCCTCTTTTTGGCTATTAATATAATTAAGAACGTCGCCGCCTTGAATGCCAAGCATAGCACGCTGAACGCTACCAAATTTTTTAAGATCATCAACTACCTTATTCATGATTGTAGTAGGGATAGCAAAGCCATAACCACTATAACTACCTGTTTGTGAATAAAGCATAGCATTAATACCTACAAGTTCACCTTTAGTATTAACAAGTGCTCCACCTGAGTTACCAGGATTGATAGCTGCATCTGTTTGAATAAAACTAGCTACACTTGGGCCATCCCCTTGTCCAGATAGGCCACGGGCTTTAGCGCTAACGATACCAGCGGTAACGGTAGAAGATAAGTTATAAGGGTTTCCTACAGCAATTACCCATTCGCCAACTTTTAATTCATCACTGTTACCTATAGGCAGTGTTGGAAGATTCTTTCCGTTAATTTTGATGAGAGCAAGGTCTGTTGATGGGTCTGTGCCAATGATGGTTGCACTGTATTCACGGTTATCATTTAAAGTCACAGTTAATTCATCTGCACCATTAACTACGTGATTGTTAGTTACGATATATCCATCAGAACTTATAATAACACCGCTTCCTGTAGCTTCCTTCTTTGGTGTTTGTACTTGTCTTTTTTGTGTTCCGCCATTTCCACCTTGTGGATTGCCAAAGAATCCAAATGGATCGAAGAAATCGAAAGGGTCGCTCTGAACATCTACAGTCTTTGTCTTTGCATTTTGTACATATTTAATATGTACTACAGCAGGAAGAGCTTTGTCTGCAGCATAAGTTAAATCAACAGGCTGACCTGCAGGAAGAGCCATGGATTTGCTAGCAGCTTTTGCATTAATGAATGCAGTTGAAGATATAGCAAGTGAAGCTATGCACAAACCTGTTACTACATAATTTCCTAGTTTATTCATATTTTTAATTATTTAAATTGTTCTTATTATGTTTCTCAAGGAATATTTCCTATTGGATTGTACGATTATGGAATCGTTTTCCATTGTTTTTGTAATCCATATGGGATCTGTTTTCCCTTTTACGTTTGCAAATATAAGAGCATTTTTCTTTATTCGTTCTAAAAAGGTTATTTCTTTATCCCATTTTAACAATTTGATTTAACACTTTAACGCAAATTAATGTACAAAAAGCTTTGTTTTATCTATATATAGTGTTTTGTAGTGCTATTTTGGGGGTCCTATTATATTTGTTGAAAGAAAAGATAATTAAATATATGTAATTAAAAGTGGTTTTTATGATAAAAAATAGTGAAAGAGTTAATCTAATAGAGTTTAAAAACTGTATTTATGTAAAGGAAATATTGTTGATGTATTATATTTTTAGTATCTTTGTATCATGAAAGCAGTGTCCCGGCTCTGTCGCTGGCATCTTAATGGTGCGAGAGGAAAGTCCGGGCGGCATAGGGCACTCCACTTCCGAAAGTAGAAGCTATTGGTGACAGTAGGTGTCGGCAGAAGAAAATAACCGCCTTAAATACTAATGAGGTTTATCTTGTTGTGTTAGGGTAAGGGTGAGAAGGTGGTGTAAGAGACCACCAGCTGATGGGTGATCATCAGGCTGTGTCATCTGGAGGACGCAAGTTCATGTATACCGCAGATTGAGAGCGGCCCGTTCGATTGTCTTTGGACTCCTGCGGAGGGTAGAATGCTTGAGCTCAGGGGTAACTCTGAGACTAGATAAATGACAGGCACCTTTTTTTTGAGGTACAGAACCCGGCTTATAGGGGCACTGTTTTCTTTTTTCCTTTTTTTTGTTTTTATGGCGTATGCGTTTAAAAGAAACCAATAAAATTTTGGATGATTTTGAGCATAGTGTTACTAATCGTATCCGTGCTTGTGAAGGAAGAACTGGTTTTCCTGTCATGGAGGATTATGGCATTACACGTGCTGAACTTGATAGTTATCTTTTTGACAAGCAGGCTATTATAGATAGTGAGGGCTCAGAAAGAACTCGATATACCTGGGTGGGAATCTTAATGGTTATTCCTATTGTAGTGATGTCTACTATTCCTGAAGATAATTTACCATTGGGTAGGTGGACAATAATTATGGCTATCTTGGTTGGTTTGCTTCTTTGTTTGATAAAATGGTGTATTGTAAAGGTTATGATTCATACAAAGTTAAATAAAATATCTAATCCGTCAATAGATCGTTATATCGATGATGTATTGAATTATCAATTGTAAATCCTTAATTGTTACATATATGCAAGCTCCTGAATTACCAGATTTCATGTCCTATAAGGACAAGTTTAATAAAACAGCATTTATAGAGAAAATCGCTCGTATAGCAAAGCGCTCTGGTGCTAAATTGGTTTATGCAGCTTTAATACTGTATTATACATTAGAAAGTGATAAAGTATCCATGAAGGACAAAGCTATTATTATAGGTGCCTTAGGGTATTTAATCAGTCCATTAGATGTTATACCTGATGCCATTCCTATTGCTGGTCTTACTGATGACATTGCTGTGTTGATATACGTAGTTAAAAAGATATGGGGTGAGGTCTCTGATGATGTTAAAGTTAAGGCTAAAGAAAAAATGAAACTTTGGTTTGATGAGGAAGAGATGAGGGATGCAGATAACCTCTTTAGTAATGACAGGACTGAAGACCCTGTATAATATCAAGGTAAAATTTGTAATTTTAGAAATATTTTATTTAGTAAAAAGTGATTGGATAATTTTCTAATCACTTTTTTTATTAGCATTCAGCTCTAATAAATAAAGAGGAGCTCATCGTGTGATGAACTCCTCTCGTTATTTATTAGTATAAAACTATTCTAGTTTGGAAACTTTGAATTATTCGCTCCAATCCTCTTTGCTCTTACGAACATAAGACTTGTAACGCTTCAAAGCACTAGCTTGTGTAGCAGCATAAAGCTCTTCTGCTTCTTTAGGGAATGCCTTAGCAAGAGAAGCAAAACGAACCTCACCCATCAAGTAGTTACGGAAGTTATCCCAGTTAGGCTCTTTAGAATCGAGCTGGAATGGATTCTTGCCTTCTTCTGCCAAACGTGGGTCGAAACGCCACAAGTGCCAGTATCCACACTCAACAGCGAGCTCTTCCTCGTGCTGTGAACGGTTCATAGAACGCTTGCCCTTACCATCTGGATCTTTACCCTTGATACCATGGTTGATACATGGAGCGTAAGCGATAATCAAAGATGGTCCAGGATAAGCCTCAGCTTCACGGATAGCCTTCAATGTCTGATTCTGATCAGCACCCATTGCAATCTGAGCTACATAAACGTAACCATAGGTTGCCTGCATCAAACCAAGGTCCTTCTTAGAAACGCGCTTACCTGAAGCAGCAAACTGAGCGATAGCACCGATTGGGGTAGACTTAGAAGACTGGCCACCAGTGTTAGAGTAAACCTCTGTATCAAGTACCAAGATGTTAACATCTTCTCCAGAAGCAAGTACGTGATCGAGACCACCGTAACCAATATCATAAGAAGCACCGTCACCACCGATAATCCACTGTGAACGCTTAACAAGGTAATGATCCAATGTCTTAAGCTCCTGGTTGATAGGGCAACCTGCTTCAGCAGCAGCAGCGATTAATGGCTTCAGCTCTGCAGCAGCTTCCTTAGAACCCTCAGCATCGTCCTTAGCTGCAATCCACTTGTCTGCAGCAGCCTTGTATTCTTCTGTAGCGTTAGCGTCTTCCTTAGCCTGGTTCAAAAGTTCTACAATACGAGCCTTCATCTTCTTGTTACCCATAGCCATACCAAGACCGAATTCGCAGAAGTCCTCGAACAATGAGTTGTCGAAAGCAGGACCCTGACCTTTAGCGTTGGTTGTATATGGAGTAGCAGGAACAGATGCTGAATAGATAGAAGAGCAACCTGTAGCGTTAGCAACCATCTGACGATCACCGAAGAGCTGAGAAATCAACTTAACGTAAGGAGTTTCACCACAACCTGAACATGCACCAGAGAACTCGAACAATGGCTGAGCAAACTGTGAGTTCTTAGGGCTCTGCTTGATGTCTACAAGATCCTGCTTAGAAGTTACGTTCTTAACACAGTAATCCCAATTCTTTGCTTCCTGAATCATATCCTCAGCGTCAACATTGAATGGAACCATCTTTAATGCCTTCTCACCCTTCTTACCTGGGCAGACATCGGCACAGTTACCACAACCAAGGCAGTCGAGTACAGATACCTGGATACGGAAATTCATACCCTTGAGAGCTTTAGGAGCCAAAATATCCTGAGTTGCACCCTGGAAGTTAGCCTTTTCAGCTTCATCGAGAACGAATGGACGAACAGCAGCGTGAGGACAAACGAATGAACACTTGTTACACTGGATACAGTTCTCTACGTTCCAAACTGGTACGAATGTTTCAACACCGCGCTTTTCGTATGCAGCTGTACCGTTCTGCCAAGTACCGTCTACAGTATTGTGCTTAACGAAGTCAGAAACTTTCAACAAGTCACCTGCCTGTGCGTTCATAGGACGAACGAGCTCTTTAACGAAATCTGGTGCATCGTCAACCTTCTTTTCATCTTCAGGAAGGTTTGCCCATGCTGGATCAACAGTAAGTTCTTTGTACTCACCACCACGATCAACAGCAGCGTAGTTCATATTAACAATATCTTCACCCTTCTTACCGTAAGACTTAACGATGAACTTCTTCATCTGTTCAACAGCGAGATCTACAGGGATAACACCTGTAATACGGAAGAATGCAGACTGGAGGATAGTGTTAGTACGGTTACCTAAACCGATTTCTTGACCAATCTTGCTAGCGTTAATATAGTAAACCTTGATATTATTCTTTGCGAAATAAGCCTTAACGTGGTTAGGGATGAAGTTAATCAACTCCTCGCCATCGAAGATAGTATTCAACAAGAATGTACCGTTTTTACGGAGACCACGAGTAACATCGTACATGTGCAAGTAAGCCTGAACGTGACATGCAACGAAGTTAGGGGTATTTACCAAGTAAGCAGAGTGGATTGGCTCATCACCGAAACGGAGGTGAGAACATGTGAAACCACCAGACTTCTTAGAGTCGTATGAGAAATAAGCTTGGCAATATTTATCAGTATTGTTACCGATAATCTGTACAGAGTTCTTGTTAGCACCTACAGTACCATCAGAACCAAGACCGAAGAACTTAGCTTCGAAGAGACTATCGCCACCCATTGGAATTTCCTCTTCCTCTGGAAGTGAAGTGAAAGTAACATCGTCTACGATACCTACAGTGAAGTGATTCTTTGGCTCTGGCAACTCGAGATTCTTGAATACAGCAACAATCTTAGATGGAGTTGTATCGCTAGAACCCAAACCATAACGACCACCAACAATCAATGGATTACGCTCGTCATCGTAGAGAGCAGACTTAACATCGAGGTACAATGGTTCGCCCTCAGCTCCTGGTTCCTTAGTACGGTCAAGTACAGCAATGCGCTTAACTGTAGCAGGAATAGCCTTCTTGATAGCCTCAACAGAGAATGGACGGTAGAGGTGAACAGCTACCATACCAACTTTCTTACCCTGCTTTACGAGGTAATCGATAGCTTCGCGAGCTGGCTCTGTTGCAGAACCCATCAATACGATAATGTTTTCTGCATCTTCTGCACCATAATAGTTAAACAAATGGTATTCACGACCTGTAATCTTGCTGATTTCAGCCAAGTGCTTCTCTACAATCTCTGGGATTGCGTTGTAATAGCTGTTAGAAGCCTCACGGTGTGTGAAGAATGTTTCTGGATTCTCAGCTGTACCACGAGTAACAGGACGTTCAGGAGTAAGTGCACGGTTGCGGAAATCCTCAATCCACTCCTTCTTAACCAATGGACGGATGTCTTCCATATCCATTTCCTCAATCTTATGATACTCATGAGAAGTACGGAAGCCGTCGAAGAAGTTAATGAATGGAACTTTGCTCTCGAGGGTAGCTAAGTGAGGAACTGCAGAAAGATCCATAACTTCTTGAACAGAACCTGAACAGAACATAGCGAAACCTGTCTGACGACAAGCCATAACATCCTGGTGGTCACCGAAGATACAAAGTGAGTGAGAAGCCAGTGTACGAGCTGATACGTTGAATACACATGGAAGCAACTCACCAGCAATCTTATACATATTAGGAATCATCAGAAGAAGACCCTGAGAAGCTGTATAAGTAGATGTCAATGCACCTGACTGTAGTGAACCGTGAAGTGCACCTGCAGCACCTGCCTCAGACTCCATTTCCTGAACTGTAACAGTCTGACCAAAAAGGTTCTTACGACCTTTGGCAGCCCATTCATCTACGTGCTCTGCCATTGGAGATGACGGAGTGATAGGGTAGATGGCAGCAACCTCTGTAAACATATAGCTTACGTGTGCGGCAGCTGTGTTACCATCACAAGTGATAAACTTTTTTTCTTTAGCCATTTTTTATTATAATATAAAATGTTAATGTATATATTTTTGTTTTTAACAATCTTAATACAGAAAACCTAATAACCAGAGTGGAATTTTATTATCTTGCCCTACCTCTGTATTGTATCGGGCATAAATTGTATCTGTGTTATATCTGATTTTACTTGATTTTTGTGCATCACAAATTTTGAATTTGTATTTATCATCTACTATGTAGGTGTCTCTTGGACCTAGATTAACTTTATGATCTTTCCATAAAGCATTAGAAAAGAATGTCTCCATCTGATCTTGTTTCACTACTTTAATAGGATAAATAGCATACATCAAGTTGGTATTGTGTAGTATTATCTTTCCTGGTTTTTTGGGAAAATCTTGGCCAGGTGGATATACCATATTAATGAGTCGTGCATCTGCTAAATATTTGATGTAATTCATAACTGTAGCACGACTGGTTTGTATTTCGTCTGCAAGTTTACTAATATTTGGGGCTTTTAGTCCCTCTACTGCTAAAAGATAAAATAACTTTTTTATTTTAGAAAGGTATTTTAGTTCTATTTGCTTGATGAGAAGTATATCTACTTCTGTCATCATGTTCATCGTCTTTAGTAAATTTTCAGAAAAATTACTTTGTTCCAAAAATAAAGGAAAAAAACCATGATGGATATAATCCTGAAAATACTTAATTGGACTTACCTTAGGGAGTATTTCTTTAATAATATGTTCATGATTATTTAGTATCTCTTCTAAAGTATAAGGATGAAAATTATTACCAGTCTGCAAATTAATAAATTCTCTAAAAGAGAATCCACGCAAATTGTAGCTATGAATAATATCTTTTAGTATAGGATTTTGTTTGAGTCGCATTACGCTTGAACCTGTAAACACTATTTTAAGTGTAGGGTTTTCATCGTATACTCTTCTTATTTGATTACTCCAATCCGGCTCTTTAAAAATCTGGTCGATTAAAAGAACTTTACCACCAAGACTAACGAAATCTTTAGCAAAATCAGCAATGCCGTGTCCTTGAAAATAGAAGTTATTCATATTTACATATAGACATGAACGGTCATTGGGCGCAAAGTTCTCTTTAGCATACTGAAGTAAAAACGTAGTTTTTCCAACGCCTCGGGTTCCTTTGATACCAATCAATCTGTCGTTCCAGTTGATCTGATCCATCAAAATACGCCTTACAGGAGCGTTGGTATGTTCCAGTAGAAAAGTGTGTGTGCGAAAGAAAGCTTCTTCCATTTGTTAGTGCTGATATTTTTTTGTTTTGTTCTGCAAAGATACTATTTATTTTGTAATTTGCAAACTCAATATTGCAAATTCTTTGCATTTTAGTTTTTTTTAGAAATATACTAACTAAAGTTAATTTTGTGGTAAAAATAATTCCATTTTGTATTAAAAAAGGAAACTTTTTTAGTTTCCTTTTTTGTGAATTATATTATACTAAATGCCACTTTCATCATGTTGGTGAAAGCTTTTTGACGTTCTTCACTGCTTGTCTCTTCTTTTGTAATAATGTTGTCACTAATTGTAAGTATAGTTAGTGCTTTTCGTTTTGCTTCGATGGCATTAGTATAGAGGGCTGCACATTCCATTTCTATAGCTAGAATGCCTAGTTTTTGCCATTTTTTCCAATTTTCTTTTGAATCATAAAAAATATCTGAAGATAGTATATTGCCAACGTGATAAGGGATATTCATATCCTTACTTGATTTGGCAGCGGCAGTTAAGAGGTCGAAATTTCCTATAGGTGCAAATGTACCAGGTATGTCTAAAAAATTATTAATATAGTTAGAATCAGTACAAGCTGCTTGGGCTATAACAATATCACCAATATTTATACCTGGTTGTATACAGCCTGCTGTTCCTACTCGGATAATCTGTTTTACTCCATAAAAGTGATATAATTCATGTGTGTATATACCAATAGATGGCATACCCATACCATGTCCCATGATGCTGACTTTTTTACCTTTATAAGTGCCAGTGTAACCAAACATATTTCGAGTGGTGTTAAACAGAGTTGCGTTTTCAAGAAAATTTTCAGCCATAAATTTTGCGCGTAATGGATCTCCTGACATGATGACAGTTTCCGCAATTTCGCCTATAGATGCTGTGTTATGTGGTGTTGCCATATTATTAAATTGTAATTTTAGAATATTGTTACTACTACAAAAATATAAATTAAAAGGATTTTTTCCAAATAGAATTGGCATTTTTTTTATAATTTGAAATAAAAAATAAAAGGATATCAGCCTTCTCGGCTAATATCCTTTTGTTGTACTCAGTTATCTGATCTTAATTTTTAGTGCTATTTGTTCTTAGTTTTAACCATCCTAAGATCACTCCCAAGATAGTTTTTGTCGAATAAATAAATATTTGTAAAACTTTAACTAATCTTATTTTTCGTTGTTTGTAAAGCTATCAAAAAAATAAGCGACCAAATTTATTTACTTTTTAAAAAAAAGAAAATAATTGTTTTCTTTTCACTTTGTATAATTTTTACGAGTTAAATTTTGAAAGTGATAAGGATATATCAATTCTCCAGGTGTTTTCTTTTTTATTATAGATAGTATTTTTCTGCGCAGAAATTGTTACCTTTGCATTCTAAATAAAGATGATTATGACATTACATATATTCAATCCGGAGCATGATCTAGCTTTGGCAGCTAACAAGAAAGGTTTTACAGCTCCACATGCTGCAAGGGAACTACGCTCTGATTTAGCTTTTATTCCTGCATTATGGGCGAAAGAAGGTGATTTGGTATTGGTTGATGATATCGACTTAGCTATTCAACGTGTCAAGAGATTAGGATATAGCATAGTCGTTGAATTTCTTACAATTGATCAACTATCTGAACATTTTGATGATATTGTTGGGGATAAGAATTTGCAGGTTTGTGCCTGGGGATGGGACTTATCTTTGAAGTACCAATTGCAGACAAAATGTCCGCAACTTGCGCATTATCTTCCAAGTGATACTACTTTGGAGAAAATTAGAAAGATAAGTAGTAGAGAGTGGGCAGTCGAACATTTACAAAATTACTCAAAGTATTGTTTCTCTTTGGAGAGTGTTAAGGAAGTGACTTCCCAAATGAAGAAAAGTGTGTTAAAAGCTCCTTGGAGTTCTAGTGGTCGTGGTATTCGTTTTCATATTGATGGTGATGAACTGCAGTTAAGATGGGCAGATAATGTTATACGCAAACAAGGTGGAATTGCTGTAGAACCTATGTATTCTAGGGTAAAGGATTTTGGTATGGAGTTCGAAGCGCATGCTGATGGTCATATCGAATATTGTGGATTGTCTTTGTTTGATACAGTGAATGGTGCATATGTAGGTAATGTTTTGGCTTCTGAAAGTCAAAAAATAAAGATGATGGAACCTTATATTAGTAAAGATAGGTTGATTGATATTCAAAATCGTATTATCCAAGTTATGCAAAAAGAGCTTAAAAATGTGTATGTTGGTGTATTTGGAGTTGATATGATGGTGTATGCACTTTCAGAATCTACAGAAGAATATGGAATTAATGAATGTGTCGAAGTAAATCTAAGACGAACCATGGGACATGTGGCTTTGGCTTTAAGTCCTGAAGATTCCAATAGCAGACCCAGGGTAATGAGCGTTAATTTTGACGGAAGTCATTATCATCTTAAAGTGTTGTCGACAAATAATAGGGAAGAGGAAGATAACTAAAAATGTTATTTTCTTACAAGAGGGATAATCATTAAATAATGGAAGAATCTGAAATAGAAAAATGTCCCCTTCTCAGAGTACTATTATTTATAATAGTTGGTATTTATCTTGCAGATTATCTGGGAAGGGGTGTTTCCACTGAAGTATGGATGCTTATCGTTTTGGTGTGTTCAGTTGGTTTTGTTGTCTTGAGCTTTTGTCGAAAATTACAATTAGCACAAAGTCTCTTGATATTTCTCTTGGCTTTTTCTGTAGCAGGTTGGAGAATGTGTCTACAACAGAATCAACTATTTAGCACAAAATATGACCAGCTTGATTATTGTCAAGCTATAGTAGCTCAGGAACCTTCTATACATGGTAAGGTTGTAAGAACAAAGCTTCTAGTGTTGGATGGGCAAAACGTAGGTCAGACTTTTAATATTAGTATCCTTCGAGATCGGTTGCTGGAGAAATGGCGACGTATTCATGAGGGTGATGGGGTAATAGTGCATGCATTATTATATGATGGCGCTTTTATTTATAAGGATAACTGGATAAAAGCAAGCGTATCGCTATCTGCCGTAAGTGGATTAATGCGACTTCGTGTGTATGCTTTAAAATTACGTCATAAATTATTGCTACATATTAGCAATCATGATTATTCACCAAGTTTTGCTATTATCGCAGCAATGACTTTGGGAGATAAATCATATTTGAGTAAAGAGCAAAAAAATGATTTTTCTGCAGCAGGTAGTTCTCATCTTTTAGCACTATCAGGGTTACATTTATCAATTTTAATAGGTGTACTCTTGCTTTTGTTTCCCAAAAATCGTTGGCAAAGTCAACTGTTTATACTTTTGGCAATATGGGCATTTGTAATATTAGTAGGTATGTCAGCATCTGTAGTTCGGTCAGCTATAATGCTTTCATTATGTATGCTCATGCATATTGCCGATAGAAAAGGCTTTTCTCTTAATAGCTTGTCTTTTGCTGCAATATTAATGCTCCTATGTAATCCTCAGTCACTTTTTGATGTTGGATTTCAAATGTCGTGTATGGCAGTAATGGGTATTATACTTTTGACGCCAAATATTCATAATAAAGTAGGAAGTATACTTCTTGTTTCGTTATCTGCACAAATTTCGACATTACCATTAACCTTGTATTATTTTGGACAGTGGTCGTGTTATGGGATTTTTTTAAGTTTGTTAGTAATTCCATTATCAACCATAATTCTTTATGGAATGTTAGGGGTATATCTGTTGCTTCCATTTACTGTTTTTGCTCAAAAGTTGTATATTGTAGTTGAAGAAGTGGTAGAGATATTAAATAAAGTAGTATCTTTTGTTGCCTCTCTTCCTGGAGCCATGATGAGCCATGTGTATATAAGTAAATTTCAAGTATTTTTACTCTATGTTGCGATTTTGTCTTTTTATATGGCCATTAAGAAATTTGTTTTAATCAAAAAATAATATTACCTTTGCAACCATATGCATAGATATTTTATAATATTTGCTTATGATGGTACCAATTATCATGGATGGCAAATACAACCAAATGGTAATTCTGTTCAGGCTGAGCTACAACACGCATTAGCTTTGTCTCTTCGAAGTTTTCTGCTATTAAAGTCAAACGATTTTGAAATTGAAGTTGTAGGAGCAGGTAGAACCGATGCTGGGGTTCATGCGAGACAGATGGCTGCTCATTTTGAACTTTCAGAAAAAGAGTTTCCTCTATTAGATGAAAGTAAGTGCAAACAAATAGTTTATCGTATCAATCGCATTTTACCTAGGGATATCTCAGTGAGTGATGTTTATCCTGTTGAGTCTGATATGCATGCCCGATTTTCTGCAAAATGGCGTACGTATCATTATTATATTCATACAGACAAAAATCCTTTTTTACGCTTTTATTCTTTGGAGACTCATTACCCTCTCGACTTTGATTTGATGAATGAAGGAGGAAAAATAATTATGGAGCATCAAGATTTTGCAGCATTTTGTAAAGCAGGTGCAGACAATAAAACAACTTTGTGCGATGTAACGGAATGCAAGTGGATTCAGACTTCTCCTACTAGCTGGTATCTTACGATTACCGCAAACCGTTTCTTACGTAATATGGTTCGTGCTGTGGTAGGTACATTATTTCTTCTTGGACGTCATAAGATCACGCTAGATGATTTGCGGGTTATTCTTCATGAAGGAAATCGTAGTAAAGCTGGTGAGTCTATGCCAGGAAATGCTTTGTTTTTAGAGAAAGTAGAATATTGATAGGTAACCTCAGAGTAGGTTTGCATAATAGATAATTTTTAATCATGTGGTTATTATTAGCTTTTCTCTCAGCCACATTGCTGGGATTTTATGATGCCTTCAAAAAGAAGGCTTTGCAGGGTAATGCTGTGATCACCGTGCTTTTTCTTAACACGTTGTTCTCAACTTTAATTTTTATGCCTTTTATAGGTATGTCTTATTTTAGTAGCTTTCTTGATGGTAGCATCTTTCATGTGGCTACAGGCAGTCTGTCAGATCACTTCTATATAGTTTTGAAGAGTATTATCGTGCTTACAAGTTGGATATTAGGCTATTTCGGCATGAAGCATGTCCCACTAACTATTTATGGACCAATCAATGCTACTCGTCCAGTTATGGTTTTGGTGGGGGCTTTGTTGATTTTTCAAGAACAGCTGAATATATGGCAGTGGATAGGTGTTTTTTTAGCAGTAGCTTCTTTTTTCATGCTGAGTAGAAGTAGTAAAAAAGAAGGAATAGATTTTAAACATAATGTTTGGATTTTTTGTATTGTCTTGTCTGCTATAGTAGGTGCTATTAGTGGTTTATATGATAAATATCTTATGGCTAGCCCAGAAAATGGAGGAGTAGGTCTTGATAAGATGATGGTTCAGAGTTGGTATAATTTTTATCAAATGCTGATGATGGGAGTAGTTTTGTTAATAGCTGTTTTTCGTCCGTTTGCCCGTTTTAGAGGCGGAAAACCACTTTTCCCTCAAACTAAATTTCATTGGAATTGGTGTATCGTCTTTATTTCAATATTCTTAAGTGCTGCAGATTTTGTCTATTTCTATGCGTTAAGTCTTGATGGTGCTATGATCTCAATAGTATCGATGGTTAGGCGTGGTAGTGTAGTTGTTAGTTTCTTGTTTGGAGCGTGGTTGTTCCATGAAAAGAACTTGAAATCTAAGATTATAGACTTGGCTCTTGTATTGTTGGGAATGCTATTCCTTTACATAGGTAGCCATTAATCAAATAGATTGTAGATAGAAGCGAAATTATTCATAATTTAAACAAAAAACGATTATAAATGTTTGTTTTGAAAGAAAATATTTAATTTCTTTTGCGAATTGATATAATTGTTGTATTTTTGCAAGCGATTTTGTAATAGGAACTATAATATGGGACAGAACATTTTCAAAGGGTTAGGAATAGCCCTTGTTACACCCTTTAATGAAGACGGGTCGGTAGATTACCAATCTCTGAGAAGCCTAGTAGAGTACCAAATCGAAAATGGTGCAGATTTTCTTTGTATCCTTGCTACAACAGGTGAGGCTCCTTGTTTAACAAGTGAGGAAAAAGATAAAATTACAGAGGTAATAAAACAGGTTGATAATGGTAGAATTCCTATCCTTAAATATTGTGGTGGAAATAATACTGCTGCTGTGGTTGAGGAAATAAAAAACAGTGACTGGAGTGGCATTGATGGTATTTTAAGTATATGTCCATATTACAATAAACCATCTCAAGAAGGTCTTTATCAGCATTTTAAAGCTATTGCAGAAGTTAGTCCACTTCCTATAGTTATGTATAACGTTCCAGGTCGCACAGGAGTGAATATGAAGCCTGAAACTACGGTTCGTTTGGCAAAAGACTTTTCTAACATTATAGCTATTAAAGAAGCTAGTGGAAGTCTAGAGCAGGTTGATGAGATAATCAAGAATAAACCTGATACTTTTGATGTTATTAGTGGTGACGATGCATTGACATTCTCTATGGTAGCAAGTGGTGCTGTTGGTGTAATATCTGTAATTGGAAATGCTGTACCGAAACCTTTTTCTAAAATGATACGTCTTGAGTTTAAAGGTGAATATGAGCCTGCTCGAAGAATTCATCATATGTTTACCGAACTCTATAGTTTGTTGTTCGTTGAGGGTAATCCTGCAGGTGTTAAAGCCCTTCTTAATGACATGGGGCTAATTAAGAATGAATTGAGATTGCCTCTTGTTCCAACAACGATTACAACGAAACAAAAAATGCACGATATATTAAAGGCATTGCCTTTTTAAAAAATATTTAATTATCGCGTATGGATGATAAACAACATCGCGTAATACATGAAGTAACTCCACTTGTGGGAAGTGATATTCTTTATATCGCAGATCGTCACAAGATGGAGTTTACTTATCCTATACATAATCATGAAGTTTTTGAACTCAATTTTGTAGCTAATGCTTCAGGAATGCGTCGTATAGTTGGTGATTCTCAAGAAGTTATAGGAGATTATGACTTGGTTTTGATTACGTCACCAAAATTAGAACATGTTTGGGAGTTGTATCACTGTAAAAGTGAGGATATTCGTGAAATAACCATACAATTTGATCTAGATTTTGAAACAGATTCGTTATTGAATAGAAATCCATATAAGAGTATAAGGCTAATGATGGAGAAAGCAAAAAGAGGATTGTGTTTTCCGTTGTCTGCTATTGTTGGCGTTTATTCTTTGTTAGATAAAATAAGTTCAATAAAAGATGGTTTTTATTCTGTTAATCAGTTCCTTACAATATTGTATGAACTTTCTAAGTGTGATACAGCGCGAATGCTTTCTTCTTCAAGTGATGCTAAAGTAGCAATGGAGACAGATAGTTGTATCATTATGACGATAAAGGACTATATTGCTAATCATTATACAGAAGATCTTCGCCTCGCATTGCTTGCAGATATGGCTGGTATGGCACCAAGTGCTTTTTCTAGATTTTTTAAAGCACATACAGGTACTACACTAAGCGATTATATTATTGATATGCGGTTAAGCAAGAGCTCTCGACTACTATTGGATACGAATAAGAGTGTGAATGAAATTTGCACAGAATGTGGCTTTAATAATTTGAGTAATTTTAATCGTATATTTAAGAAGAAAAAAAATTGTAGCCCTAGTGAATTTAGGGAAAACTATCATAAAACAAGGGTTATTATTTAGCAATTTTGATGTATTGACAAATATTTAAAATGCTTTTACAATACTTGATGACATTATGTAGTTGTCAAGCATTGTAAAAGCATTATAAGTATATTGTTAGATAATTTGTTTTAAAGAGTTATTTCGCCAGCGAGTGCTCTTGACATACATGTGCGGATAATATGTGGATCGTTAAATCTAGCTTGGAGGTGCATGAGTTTGGTTACAGCTGCTTCGACAGTGCTATCATACCCACTAATTACACCAGCTTCTTTTAGCTGATATCCAGTTTCATATCTATTCATCTCTACCGCGCCCTCAGAGCATTGGCTAATATTCATAATAATGATACCTCGCGAGGTTGCTTTCTTAAGCATTTTTATCAGCCATTCACTTTGAGGTGCGTTTCCGCTTCCGAAACTTCTCATGACAATAGCTCTGATATCGCCTGCTTCAAGAATGGGATGGAAAATTTTTTCTTGTATACCAGGGAATAGGGAGAAAACGATGACATTCGGATCCATGGAAATATGAGGTATCATATTCTTGCTATAATCAGGCTTGAGCATAATATTTTCATTGTAGTGTATGTTCACACCCGCCTCACCTAAATGTCCAAAGTTATAGGTTTCAAATGCACTAAAACCTTCAGCATTGAATTTTGTAGATCTGTTACCACGAAGAAGTCGTCCGTTAAAGTAGATACAAACTTCAGGAACAATAGGGGTGCCATCCTCATGATGAGCAGAAGCTATTTCTATGCTTGTTAGTACATTTTCTCGTCCGTCAGTGCGAAGTTGTCCCATTGGCAACTGGCTCCCTGTTAATATGACTGGTTTTGTAAGATTTTCAAGCATGAATGAAAGTGCAGATGCGGTATAGGCCATTGTGTCGGTACCATGCAAAATGACAAATCCATCATAATCATTATATTTCTCGGAGATTATTCTTACGATTTGTGCCCAAACACGTGGATTCATGTCAGAAGAATCTATAGGAGATGTAAACTGATAAACGTCAATTTCGGTATCTACTGAAGAAATTTCAGGCATAGCTTTTACTAAATGTTTAAAATCTAGTGGCTCTAAAGCGCCTGTAAGAGGATTTTTTCCCATACCTATTGTGCCACCTGTATAAATAAGTAGTACCTTGTCGTTTCTCGTTAAATTCATAATTTATCACATATATAAATAATACCAGACATATTTGCCAGAAGAATAATCTACGTTATCGTTTTCGTAGAAAATCTTTGCAAAGATAGTTAAAATCCATACATATACCAAAAAAAATCAGTATATTTGCCCATAATAACTTAAAGGCTAACAGAATTATTAAACTCTTAAAACAAAAAGATAAGAAATGAAACAATTTATGGATGAAAATTTCCTGCTTGATACTAAAACAGCGCAGGATCTTTTCCACAATCATGCGGCTAAGATGCCTATTATCGACTATCACTGTCATCTTGTACCACAGATGGTAGCTGAGGATTACAAATTTAATAGCATTACAGAACTTTGGCTTGGCGGTGATCACTATAAGTGGCGTGCTATGCGTTCTAATGGTGTTTCTGAAGATTATTGTACAGGCAAAAATACTTCAGACTGGGAAAAATTTGAAAAATGGGCTGAAACCGTTCCATATACTTTCCGTAACCCACTTTATCACTGGACTCACCTTGAGTTGAAAACAGCTTTTGGTATTGATAAATTGTTGAGCCCAGCTACTGCTCGTGAAATCTTTGACGAGTGTAATGAAAAATTAAAATTACCAGAGTTTAGTGCACGTGGCTTGATGCGTCACTATCATGTAGAGTGCGTATGTACAACTGATGATCCTGTAGATGACCTTCGTTGGCATAAGATGACACGTGAGAGTGGTTTCGAAATTAAGATGATTCCTGCTTGGCGTCCTGATAAGGCTATGAATATTGAAAAGCCTGAATTTGCAGCATACATGAAGACCTTGTCTGAAGTTAGTGGTATTGATGTTAATAGCTTTAAGTCAATGGTAGATGCTCTTCAGAAGCGTCATGACTTCTTTGCTGAAAATGGTTGTAAACTGAGCGATCATGGTATCGAGGAGTTCTATGATGAGCCTTATACAGATTCTCAGATAGAAACAATTTTCGAAAAGGCTCTTCGTGGTCAGCAACTTTCTGTATTGGAAATACGTCAGTACAAACATGCGTTCTTGAAAGTTTGTGGTGAGATGGATTATGATGCAGGTTGGACACAGCAGTATCACTATGGTGCTATTCGTGATAATAACACATTAATGTATAACAAGCTTGGTGCTGATACCGGTTTCGATTCTATTGGTGAGTTTACTACTGCTGCAGCTATGAGTCATTTCCTCAATGAATTGAATATGGAAGGTAAGTTGACACGTACCATTCTTTATACTTTGAATCCATGTGCTAATGAAGTTATTGCAACTATGCTTGGTAACTTCCAGGATGGTTCAGAGCCGGGTAAGATTCAGTTTGGTTCTGGTTGGTGGTTTAATGATCAACTTGATGGTATGACCCGTCAGATTAATTCTTTGTCAGTTCTTGGTTTGTTGAGTCGTTTCGTAGGTATGTTGACAGACTCTCGCTCATTCTTGAGCTATCCTCGTCATGAGTACTTCCGTCGTCTTCTTTGTAACATTCTTGGTAATGATGTAGAGAATGGTCTACTTCCTAATGATAAAGAGTCTCTTGCTCGTATGGTAGAGGACATCTCTTATAACAATGCACGTAGATACTTTAAGTTCTATTAATATAGAGCTGTAAAAGTAATAGAGGAGCAGGGTAATATTTATCCTGCTCTTTTTTTGACGTCTTGTAAAGGATAAGTTTTATTTGCTTTCATTTATCGTATATAGAAGAATATTTTCAATAAAAAGATTTGTTTTTTTAAAAAAATAGCAGTACTTTTGCAGAGATTATAATGATTTATCTTTGAGGTATGAAAAAACAGGTAAGTTTCTTCGTGGCTATGTTCACTTTGCTGCTTTTTTTGAACAGTTGTTCAATGAGTAGACAAGTAGCTTATTTTCAAAATGCCGACGAAATTAGTCTTGCCGCATCAAAGATGCTTTATGATGCAAAAATTATGCCTAAGGATCAGTTGACTATTACGGTAATAACTTCAGATCCACTTGCATCAGCTCCATTTAATCTTTCTGTTTCTAATACTGTTGGTACAAGTGGCCAACTTGGTGAATCGGGTGGTAGTGGCTTTTTGCAAGCTTATCTGGTGGATAATAATGGTAATATTAATTTTCCTGTTGTTGGTAGAATTCATGTAGCAGGTCTTACTAAGACCCAATGTGAGGATTTGATTAAAATAAAAGTTGCTCCATATTTGGCATCTTCAGAAAAACCGATAGTTACAGTCAGAATGGCCAGCTATCGTGTAACTCTAATCGGTGAGGTAAGTCGGCCCGGTGTAATACCTGTTACAACAGAGAAGATGAGTGTTATTGAAGCTATCGCTTCTGCGGGTGATCTTACAATATATGGTAAGCGAAATAATATAATGCTTATTCGAGAAGATGTTAATGGTGAGAAGAGTATTCATCGTTTGAATTTAAATGATGCAAATTTGATTAATTCTCCTTATTTTTATCTTCAGCAAAATGATATTTTATATGTTGAACCGAATAAGGTGAAGGCAAGAAGTTCTAGTATAGGAAGTACAACATCTATCTGGTTTTCGGTAGTAGGAATTGTGACTTCGTTATCTTCATTATTAGTTAATATATTTAGATAAAATAGAGTATATGTGCGGAATCGTTGGATATTTAGGAAATCGTGAAGCCTATCCTGTTCTTATAAAGGGTCTGAAACGCTTAGAATATCGAGGCTATGATTCGGCTGGTGTAGCATTGATTAATTCAAATGACGATCTTAATGTCTATAAGACAAAAGGAAAAGTTGATGATTTAGAAAATTTTTGCAGCGATAAGGATATAACAGGTAAAGTTGGTATAGCTCATACAAGATGGGCTACTCATGGAGAACCTTCTTCAACGAATGCACATCCTCATTATTCAGAATCAAAAAAATTAGCTATAATTCATAATGGAATTATAGAGAATTATGCTGAGATTAAGAAAAATCTTATAGCTGAGGGGGTTGAATTTCGTTCAGATACTGATACTGAAGTCTTGATACAATTGATAGAGTTTATTGAGATGAAGAAGAATCTGGATCTTCTTTCTGCCGTTCAAGTTGCTTTGAAGCAAGTTATTGGTGCTTATGCAATTGCTATTCTAGACAAGAATAATCCCCATCAAATTATAGCAGCACGTAAACAGTCTCCTCTTGTTGTAGGCATAGGAAAGGATAATCAAGAATTTTTTTTAGGTTCTGATGCTAGTCCTATAGTAGAATTTACGGATCAAGTTGTATATTTGGAGGATGGTAATATTGCGGTTTTACGTTTGGGAGAGCCTTTAAAGGTTGTTGATATTCACAATGTAGATTTAAATCCCGAGGTAAAAACAGTAGATATAGCTTTAGGGCAAATCGAAAAAGGTGGTTTCCCTCACTTTATGTTAAAAGAAATATTTGAACAGCCAGAATGCCTTACTAACTGTTTGCGTGGACGAATTAGCCTAGATAAGCAACAAGTTACGTTAAGTGCTATAATCGATTATAAAAAACAGTTGCTTAGTGCCAAACGAATAATTATAGTTGCTTGTGGTACAAGTTGGCACGCTGCTTTGATAGGTAAACAGATGATAGAAACCTATTGTCGTATACCTGTAGAAGTAGAATATGCATCAGAATTTAGATATCGTAATCCAGTTGTGACTTCCGACGATGTTGTTATTGCAATATCGCAAAGTGGGGAAACTGCTGATACTCTTGCGGCTGTAAAGTTGGCAAAAGAAAAAGGAGCTTTTATTTATGGTGTATGTAATGCCATAGGTTCTAGTATTCCTAGGGCTACGGATACAGGTACCTATATACATGTAGGTCCAGAAATAGGAGTAGCATCAACAAAAGCATTCACAGGACAGGTTACTGTGTTGACATTGTTGGCACTTTGTATAGCTCGTGAAAAGAATACTATCTGTGATGAAGATTATAAATGTATAATAAAAGGTTTATGTGAAATACCTGATAAGATTAGAGAAGTTCTTCAGGAAAATGATAGAATTGCAGAATTGAGTCAGACATTCACCTATGCTCGCAACTTTCTCTATTTAGGACGTGGCTTTAGTTATCCTGTTGCTCTTGAGGGGGCATTAAAGTTAAAGGAAATCAGCTATATTCATGCTGAGGGCTATCCAGCCGCAGAGATGAAGCATGGTCCTATTGCCTTGATAGATTCAGATATGCCCTGTGTTGTTATTGCAACTCATAATGAGATGTATGAGAAAATACTCTCTAACATTCAAGAAGTTAAGGCAAGAAAAGGCAGAGTTATAGCATTGGTTACAAAGGGCGATGATACTATATCCAAAATTGCAGATGAGGTTATAGAATTACCAGAAACTTTGGAATGCTTAGAGCCATTAATTGCTACTATCCCTCTGCAGTTGTTGGCTTATCACGTAGCTGTTTGTAAAGGTAAGAATGTGGATCAACCAAGAAATTTAGCGAAGTCTGTTACCGTAGAGTAGCAGGCTCCGTCTGTATATATACGTAATAGAACAAGATTATATTAATAAAATAGGAATTTTAGAAGTGGAACCATTACATGAAGATTGTGGCGTAGCTTTGATAAGACTACTTAAGCCTCTTGAGTATTATCAACAAAAATATGGCACTTGGATGTACGGTCTGAATAAGCTCTATCTGATGATGGAGAAGCAGCATAACCGTGGTCAAGAAGGTGCTGGTATGGCATGCGTTAAATTAAACTCAGAACCAGGTAAGGAATATATGTTCCGTGAAAGGGCTATGGGTAGTAATGCGATTACTGAAATTTTTGGTAATCTCAAGGATAACTATAAAGATGTAACTCCAGAGCAGTTGGCAGATGCTTCTTTTGCAAAGGAAAATCTTCCTTTTGCAGGAGAAGTTTTTATGGGGCATCTTAGATATTCTACTACAGGAAAAAGCGGTATTCAATATACTCATCCTTTCTTGAGAAGAAATAATTGGCGTGCAAAAAATCTTTGTTTTTGTGGAAATTTCAATATGACCAATGTTGATGAAATTTTCGATCAGCTTACAGAACAGGGTCAGTGTCCTCGTATTTATAGTGATACATATATATTGTTAGAATTGATGGGGCATAGGCTAGACCGAGAAGTTGAGCGAAATTTTGTTGATGCCAAAAGTAAGGGCTTAGAAAAGACAGCAATTACTAGTTATATCGAAGATCATGTAGATATGAGCAATGTCCTCAAAACAACGATGAAAGATTTTGATGGAGGATATGTAGTATGTGGTCTTACTGGTTCTGGTGAGATGTTTGCTATGCGTGATCCATGGGGCATTCGCCCTGCTTTCTATTACAAGAATGATGAGATTATTGTTTTGGCAAGTGAGCGTCCTGTGCTGCAGACAACCTTTGACTTGGAATGTGATGAAATTTTGGAATTGGAGCCTGGTACTTCTTTGATGGTCAATAAAAAGGGAGAATGCTCTATTCAGAAAATATTAGAGCCTAAAGAAAAGCAGGCTTGTTCTTTTGAACGAATATATTTTAGTCGAGGTTCTGATACCGATATTTATAAAGAGCGTAAGAAGTTGGGAGAACAACTTACTGAGCCAATTCTGAAAGCTGTGAATTATGATACTAAGCATACTGTATTTTCATATATACCTAATACGGCGGAAGTTGCTTACTATGGTATGCTCGGCGGTTTTAAAGAGTATTTGAACAAGAAGAAGATAGAAGCTATAGAATCACTTGATCATCAGCCAACGCATCAAGAATTAGAGCAGATTCTTGGAGAATTTGTTCGTTCGGAGAAAGTGGCATGGAAAGATATTAAGTTACGTACTTTCATTTCTGAAGGTGAATCAAGAAACGATTTGGCTAGTCATGTATATGATGTATCTTATGGCTCAATAGAACCATATACTGATAACTTAGTTATTATTGATGACAGTATTGTCCGTGGTACGACTTTAAAAGAAAGTATTCTACGTATTTTGGATCGTTTACATCCAAAGAAAATGATAATGGTAAGTTCTGCACCTCAAATAAGATATCCTGACTATTATGGTATAGATATGCCTCATTTGGAAGAATTTTGTGTATTTCGTGCTGCTATTGAATTATTGAAAGATAATCATATGCAGTATGTAATTGAAAATGTTTATCATGATTGTCAAAATGAGCTTAAGAAGCCAAAGGAAGAGATGCAAAATGCTGTCCGTGGTATCTATAAACCATTTACAATAGAGCAGATTAATGAGAAGATTGTTGAAATGCTTAGACCTGATGGCGTAACAACCCCTATAGAATTAGTATTTCAGAGTATAGAAGGACTTCATTCTGCGATACCAAATCATAAGGGAGATTGGTACTTTACGGGTAAATACCCAACTCCTGGAGGTACTAAAAATTGCAATTTAGCTTTTGTCAACTACGTTGAGAAAGTCTACCAAAACGAATAAAATTTAGAATTTAAACGAGATAAATGAAAAACGTAACTTTAGTCTTATCAGACGGTACAAAATTCCACGGCAAGAGCTTTGGTTATGATGCTCCTGTTGCCGGAGAGGTTGTATTTAACACCGCAATGATGGGGTATCCTGAGAGTTTGACGGATCCTTCATATGCTGGCCAGTTGATGACACTTACATTCCCATTGGTAGGTAATTATGGAGTACCAGAGTTCTCTTTTGAGAAAAATGGTCTTCCTACATTTATGGAGAGTGACAAAATTTACGCTTCAGCTCTTATTGTTAGTGATTATAGTCAGAACTATAGTCATTGGAATGCAGCAGAGAGTCTTAGCGAATGGTTGAAACGTGAGCATGTCCCAGGTATTACTGGTATTGATACACGTGAGCTGACAAAGGTGCTTCGTGAGCATGGTGTGATGATGGGTAAGATTATTTTTGATGATGATCCTGATAATATCCCAGACGCACAGTATGAAGGTGTAAATTTTGTAGATCAGGTGAGTTGCAAAGAAATCATAAGATACAATGAAGGTGCCGGTAAAAAGGTAGTTCTTGTAGATTGTGGTGTAAAGGCTAATATTATACGTTGTCTTATTAATAGAGGTGTAGAAGTAATTCGTGTTCCTTGGAATTATGACTATACTGATATGGATTTTGATGGCTTATTCTTGGCTAATGGTCCTGGTGATCCTGATATGTGTAATGATGCGGTCGAAATCATTCGTAAGCAGATGAGTGCTAGTCGCAAACCTATCTGTGGTATTTGTATGGGTAATCAATTATTGGCAAAAGCCGGTGGCGCAACCATCTATAAGTTGAAATATGGCCATCGTAGTCATAATCAGCCTGTTCGTCTTGTTGGTACAAATAATTGTTATATTACGACGCAAAACCATGGTTATGCTGTAGATGCAAAGACTCTTGGTGCTGATTGGGAAGAATTATTTGTTAACATGAATGATGGCTCTAATGAGGGTGTTCGACATAAGACAAATCCTTGGTTTAGTAGTCAGTTCCATCCAGAAGCTTGTGCTGGTCCGATTGATACAGAATTTATGTTTGACAAGTTTGTGGACGAGTTGGGAAAGTAATCCCTTGGTAATGTGTTAGTGAATTTTTTAAAAGTTTATCGTAAGAAAATCATTAAATGAAAGACGAAAATATTAAAAAGGTTCTCCTCTTAGGTTCTGGTGCACTCAAAATAGGTGAGGCAGGAGAGTTTGATTACTCTGGTTCTCAGGCACTCAAAGCTTTACGTGAGGAAGGGGTTGAAACTGTATTGATTAACCCAAATATTGCTACTGTCCAAACCTCTGAAGGTGTTGCTGATCAGATCTATTTCTTGCCTGTTCAGCCATATTTTGTAGAACGTGTTATTCAGAAAGAAAAACCAGATGGAATTTTGCTCTCTTTTGGTGGGCAAACAGCTTTGAACTGTGGTGTTGAATTAGAGCAGAGTGGTGTTCTGAAAAAATATAATGTTAAGGTGCTTGGTACTCCTGTACAAGCTATTATGAACACGGAAGACCGCGAACTTTTTGTAGAACAACTTGATGAAATCAATGTTAAGACCATTAAAAGTGAGGCTTGTGAAAATATTGAGCAAGCAAGAAAAGCTGCAAAGGAAGTAGGTTATCCTGTTATTATCCGTGCTGCTTATGCTTTGGGTGGCTTAGGTTCTGGTTTTGCAGATAATGAAGAGGAATTAAATATCCTTGCAGAGAAGGCTTTCTCTTTTTCACCACAGGTACTTGTAGAAAAGAGCTTGAAGGGTTGGAAAGAAATAGAGTATGAAGTGGTACGTGACCGATATGACAACTGTATTACCGTATGTAATATGGAAAACTTTGACCCGCTTGGTATTCATACAGGTGAAAGTATTGTTATTGCTCCATCCCAAACTTTGACTAATAGTGAGTATCATAAATTACGTGCACTTTCAATCAAGATAGTTCGCCATATAGGTATAGTTGGTGAGTGTAACGTACAGTATGCATTCGATCCAAATAGTGAAGATTATCGTGTAATAGAAGTTAATGCTCGTTTGAGTCGTTCTTCAGCTTTGGCTTCAAAAGCGACAGGTTATCCTTTGGCTTTTGTTGCAGCTAAATTGGGTATGGGCTACGGATTATTTGAACTAAAGAACTCTGTAACCAAAACTACATCTGCTTTTTTTGAACCAGCTTTAGACTATGTCGTATGTAAAATACCTCGTTGGGATCTTTCTAAGTTCCGTGGTGTAGATCGTGAGTTGGGCTCTTCTATGAAGTCTGTGGGTGAGGTAATGGCCATAGGTCGCTCATTTGAGGAGGCTATTCAGAAGGGACTTCGTATGATCGGTCAGGGTATGCATGGCTTCGTAGAAAATAAAGAGCTTGAAATTGAAGATATTGATGCTGCTCTTCAAGATCCAACAGATAAGCGTGTCTTTGTTATTTCTAAGGCTATGCAAAAGGGATATACTGTCGATCAGATTCACGATTTAACCAAGATTGATAAGTGGTTCCTAGAAAAGTTGAAGCATATCATCGATATTGATCAGCAACTCAAAAAGTGTACTTCTATCAATGTCTTGGATAAGGATTTGCTTCGTCAAGCTAAGGTATATGGTTTTACAGATTTTCAGATAGCACGTGCTGTTGGCTTGGAACAGGAAATTCATAATATGCATAAGGCCCAGTTGGTTGTTAGAAATCTTCGTAAGACCTATGGTATTCTTCCTGTAGTAAAGCAGATAGATACGCTAGCAGCGGAATATCCAGCTCAGACTAATTATCTGTATGTTACTTATGCCGGTGTAAAGAGTGATATCAATTATGAAAATGATAAGAAGTCTATTATCGTTCTAGGTAGTGGTGCTTATCGTATTGGTAGTTCTGTTGAATTTGACTGGTGTGGTGTTCAGGCTTTGAATACAATTCGCAAGGAAGGTTATCGTTCTGTAATGATTAACTATAATCCTGAGACCGTAAGTACAGATTATGATATGTGTGACCGTCTCTATTTCGACGAATTGACTTTTGAGCGTGTCATGGATGTTATAGATTTTGAAGCTCCTCATGGTGTGATCGTTAGTACTGGTGGTCAGATTCCTAATAATTTGGCTATGTATCTTGATGAGCAGCATGTTACTATTTTGGGTACAGCTGCCAAAGATATAGACAATGCAGAGGACCGTGCGAAGTTCTCCGCTATGTTGACAAGGAATAATATTAATCAGCCAGAGTGGAGTGCATTGACAAGTATGGATGATATTGACGTATTTGTTAAGCGAGTAGGTTTCCCTGTATTGGTAAGACCTTCTTATGTTCTTTCTGGTGCAGCGATGAACGTTTGCTCTAATGAAGATGAGTTGAAGCGTTTCTTGCAATTGGCTGCTAATGTTAGTGAAGATCATCCTGTTGTGGTTAGTAAGTTCATTGAGCATGCTAAGGAAATAGAGATGGACGCTGTAGCTAAGAATGGTGAAATCTTGGCATATGCAATTAGTGAGCACATCGAGTTTGCTGGTGTTCATTCAGGTGATGCTACAATCCAGTTCCCTCCACAGAAGATTTATGTTGAAACAGTTCGTCGTATAAAACGAGTAAGTAGACAGATTGCCAAAGAATTGCATATTAGTGGTCCTTTCAATATCCAGTTTATGGCTCGTGATAACGATATTTTGGTTATTGAATGTAATCTTCGTGCTTCTCGATCTTTCCCATTTGTAAGTAAGGTGTTGAAGATTAACTTCATAGAACTTGCTACTAAAGTTATGTTAGGTCTTCCTGTAGAAAAGCCAAGTAAGAATCTCTTTGATTTGGATTATGTAGGTATAAAGGCAAGTCAATTCTCTTTCAACCGTTTGCAGAAAGCTGACCCTGTGTTGGGTGTAGATATGAATTCAACTGGTGAAGTAGGTTGTTTAGGCGATGATTCTAATACTGCTCTTCTGAAGAGTATGTTGAGTGTAGGACAGCGTATACCAAAGCAAAATATTTTGTTGTCTACTGGTGGTGCTAAGCAGAAGGCTGAAATGCTTGATGCTGCTAAAGTTTTAGTAGAACATGGTTATAAATTGTATGCTACTCCAGGTACTAGCAAATATCTTTTCGAGAATAATATCGAGAATACATTAGTATATTGGCCATCAGATGAGGATAATAAACCTCAAGCACTTGATATGCTTCGTAATCGTGAAATAGATATGGTCGTAAATATACCAAGAGACTTAACTTCTCGTGAGTTATCGAATGGATATAAGATTCGTCGTGCTGCTATCGACTTGAATGTGCCTTTGATTACTAATAGCCGATTGGCAAGTGCATTCATTAATGCATTCTGTACTATTAGTCTTGATGATATAGATATTAAGGCATGGGGTGAGTATTAAAATAATCCCAAGCATTAGATAAATTATGGGAGGAACTTATTTCTAAAGTTCCTCCCATAAATCGTTTTGTGAAGGTACACAAAACGAAAAATATGTTTTAACATTTGTTTAGAGTATATAAGTTGTTGATAATTAAGAAGTTACAAAAAAGTTACAGGTGATACCTAAAAAAAGTCTATAAAAAATGTACGTGGTATTTAAAAAATACTTATCTTTGCAACGTTTTAATAAACAAATGATTGTTTTACAGATTTAAAAAAGCAAAGAAAATGAAGAAATTAGTTTTAATGTTCGTAGCTATCGCAGCTATCTCTTTTGCATCTTGTAACGATGGTAAGCAGGCTCCTGCAGCAGGTGCTGATTCTGACACTGTAGCTGTTGATTCAGCTGCTGATTCTGTAGCTGTTGATTCAGCTGCAACTGATTCAGCTGCTGCTGAGTAATTTTACTCACGAACAGAAAATTTGAGACACCGCTGGAGACATTGTCTTCAGCGGCTTTTTTTGTTTTTTTTCTTTGTTATATTCTTCATTTGTTGTATTTTTGCATTTATGATAGATACTAGTGCATTTCAGGGTAAATCTGCAGCGTATTATACATTAGGTTGTAAACTCAATTTTTCAGAAACATCTACTTTTGGAAAGATGCTTCAAGATATGGGAGTTCATGCTGCAAAAAAAGGAGAGAAAGCGGATATTTGTATTATTAATACATGTTCTGTGACAGAAATGGCAGACCATAAATGTCGCCAACAAATCCATCGTATGGTACGAGAGAATCCTGGCTCTTTCGTAGTGGTAACGGGTTGTTATGCTCAGTTAGAGTCAGAAAAGGTAAGTAAAATAGATGGTGTAGATTTAGTTTTGGGAAGCAATGAAAAAGCTAATCTTATCCAATATCTCAATGATGCTTTTACAGGTCAGTTGACTTCTGATATGTCGGTGAACCGTTCAGAATCGACGGATACTGAACACTTGCATAGTTATCATAGTGTAAGAACTAAAGATATTAAAACTTTCCAACCAAGTTGTTCTCGCGGTAATCGTACTCGGTATTTTTTAAAGGTGCAAGATGGTTGTAACTATTTCTGTACTTATTGTACTATTCCTTATGCAAGAGGTTTCTCGCGGAATCCTTCAATAGCTTCATTGGTAAAACAAGCAGAGGAGGCTGCAGAAGAGGGTGGAAAGGAAATAGTGTTGACGGGTGTTAATATCGGAGATTTTGGTGAAACAACGAATGAATCTTTTTTGGATTTGGTTAAGGCACTTGATCAAGTACAAGGAATTCAGCGTTTTCGTATTAGTAGTCTCGAACCAGACCTTTGTGATGATGAATTAATAGAGTATTGCTCTACAAGTAGGGCTTTTATGCCGCATTTTCATATTCCATTGCAGAGTGGTAGTGATGAGGTCTTGAAGCTTATGCATCGTCGTTATGATAGTGCTTTGTTTGCTCATAAAATAAAGCTTATTAAAAAGTTTATGCCTGATGCATTTATAGGTGTGGATGTAATGGTAGGTTGTAGAGGGGAAAAACCAGAATATTTTGAAGAATGTTATCGTTTTTTAGAAAGTTTACCTGTAACGCAATTACATGTTTTTCCATATAGTGAGCGACCTGGTACTAGTGCGCTTTCTATTCCTTATGTTGTAGATGATAAGGAGAAGAAACGTCGTGTTAAGGAATTGCTTGCTTTAAGTGATAAGAAAACACAAGATTTTTATTCTAATTATATAGGTACTGAGGCTGAGGTGTTATTTGAAAAATCTGCAGTCGGAAAAGCTATGCATGGTTTTACCAAAAATTATATTCGAGTTGAATTATCACCAGCCTTAGCTAAAGAAGATTTTGATAACCAATTGATTAAGGTTCGATTAGGTGATTTTAATCATGATAAAACGGCTTTGAAAGCTGAAATTTTAGCATAATAATATGAAAAGTAAAGTAGCCATAGTTATTTTAAATTGGAATGGGCTGAAAATGCTAGCACAGTATTTGCCAACAGTAATAGATTATTCTAGAATGGATGCGGATATTTGGGTAGCTGATAATGCTTCGACAGATGAATCAATAGAGTTTATTACAGCCCATTATCCGATGGTAAACACTTTACGATTGGAGAAGAACTATGGCTTCGCAGAAGGATATAATCGTTGTCTTCAAGAGATTGAGGCAGATTATTATGTTTTGCTAAATAGCGATGTAGAAGTCACTCATCATTGGTTGGAACCATTGATAGAATTGATGGATGCACATCCAGAAGTTGCAGCTTGTCAGCCTAAGCTGCTTGCGGAGTATGATAAAGATGCATTCGAATATGCTGGGGCTAGTGGTGGACTTATAGATAAATATGGTTACCCATATTGTCGAGGTCGTATATTTGATACTGTTGAGAAAGATCAGGGACAATACGATTATCGACAAGAAATTTTTTGGGCTACAGGTGCTTGCCTTATGGTTCGTTCATCTGATTACTGGCAAGTTGGTGGATTTGATGGACGTTTTTTTGCGCATAATGAGGAAATTGACTTATGTTGGCGATTGCGTCTTTTGGGTAAAAAAATTTATTGTGAGCCCGAGAGTTATGTTTATCATGTAGGTGGAGGAACCTTGCCCAAGAGTAATCCAATGAAGACGTTTTTAAATTTTCGAAACAATCTTACAATGCTTTATAAGAATGTTCCTCAAAGCGATTTGCGTAAAGTTATGTTTATGCGTTTGTTCTTGGATTACCTTGCAGCGTTTGAAACTTTAATACTGAAAGGTAATTTTAAGGATTTCAAGGCTATCATTAAGGCTCGTCTAGCATTTCGTAAATGGCGTCATGATTTTGACAAGGATCGAGACGTTATTCAGAAATCAAGGGTAGTAAAACAGATTGATGGTCAATCTGATTTTTCTATACTGTGGCAGTACTATGTTTTAGGCAGAAAAAAATATTCAGAAATCTACAAAAACTAATAATTCAATGAAAAATCAAATTTTAAGTTTGGCTTTTTTGTCTGCGTTTTCAATGCAGGTAATGGGGCAGCAATCATTAACGGTAAAGGTATCAAATCCTACTAAAAAAGAACGTAAAGATGTTCCTGTAGTCTTAAGTTTGTCTAAATATGGTGATGTTCAGAAAGCGGTAGTAACTGTCGATGGAAAGGAGATTCCATCTCAATTGGATGATATCAACGTTGATATGACCAATGATGAACTTTGCTTCCTCGTGAACTTAGATAAAAAAGAGGCCAAAACTTACCAGATAAAGTTATTTCAGGAGGGTACACAAAATCAATATCCTGAGCGTACTTTTGCAGAGCTATGTTTGCCAAGTAGAAACAAGAAATTAGCGAAAAATAAGCAAGATATTTATTTACGTAGTATCACTTTTGATCAGCGAACAGTAGATCCTTATCACTATGTACATTCTCATGGCCTATGTTTTGAGAGTGAATTAATAGCACTTCGGGTTTACTTTGATCATCGTCAGACTATGGATATATATGGTAAGACACGTAAAGGTTTAGTGGTTTATGATACACAATTTTATCCTTCTGAAGAACAGTTAAAGGCTGGTTCTGGTGACGATGTACTTTGGGTTGGTAATACTTATGGATTGGGTGCTCTTCGTGGTTGGGATGGCTCTAAGAGTCTAATGCTGGATCAGGTGAAGTATCGTACTCAACGTGTTATCTCTGAAGGCCCTCTGCGTGCTATTGTAGAGGTTGAGGATAAGGGATGGACACCAGCTCCAGGATTGAAACCTGTGACAGCCATAATTCGTTATACCATATATGCAGGGCATCGAGATTTTGACTGTGATGTATTCTTTGATAAGGATGTTTCGAATTATCGCTTTTCTACAGGTCTTATTAATGTTAAGAATTCTACAGAATTTTCAGATAAAGCGGGACTTAGAGGTTGCTATGGTATGGATTGGCCAACCGGTAAGGATGATGGTATTCATAAGTTAGAAACAGTAGGTCTAGGTATTTATGTACCTATGAAGTATCTTGAAAGTGAAAAACAAGCCAATGTTAATGATTTGACTTATGTGGTGAAACCGTCAGACAACAAGATAAGTTATAAGTTAGCTTATACTAGTGCTAATGAGAATTTTGGCTTTAAGAATGAAAAGGAATGGTATAAATGGCTGAAAGACTGGAAGGAAGATAATGAAGCTCCAGTTGTAATCGAAGTAAAATAAAGAGTGAAATATTATAACGACTTTGGAAATTGGATTAGGACAGTATTCCCGTATCGTGTTCAAAAGATATCTATAGATGCAGGTTTTTCTTGTCCTAATCGCGATGGTAGAATATCTACGGGCGGTTGTACGTATTGTGACAACCGTACCTTTAATCCGTCATATTGTCATCGTAGTAAAACCATTACAGAACAGTTGGAAGACGGAAAAGAATTTTTTGCTCGAAAGTATCCAGATATGAAATATCTAGCTTATTTTCAGGCATATACTAATACTTATGATACTCTAGAACATTTAAAAGCTATGTATGAGGAGGCGCTTAAAGTGCCTGATGTTGTAGGTATAGTTATTGGTACAAGACCGGATTGTGTTTCTGATGAACTTTTACAATATTTAGCAGAATTAAATCAGCGTACATTTGTACTTGTTGAATATGGTGTTGAAACAACAAATGATGAGACTTTAAAGCGAATAAATCGTGGACACGATTTTGAGTGTAGTAAGCGAGCAATAATAAAGAGTCATCAGCTTGGTCTCACGGTTGGAGCTCATATTATTTTAGGATTGCCAGGTGAGGATGCGAAAGAGAGTATTCGTCAAGCATCTGTCATTTCGTCTTTGCCGATTGATATTTTGAAGATACATCAAATGCAAATAATTCGTGGCACAATTCTTGCTGATGAATATCAAGAGCACCCTTTTCATGTCTATTCTGTAGACGAATATATTGAGTTGATATCCTCGTATATTCAGTATCTGCGTAATGATATAGTATTGGAAAGATTCGTAAGTCAGTCTCCTGCAGAACTGCTTATAGCCCCCAAATGGGGATTAAAAAATTATCAGTTTACTAACTTATTGCACAATCATCTCATTAAAACGGGAGTTACGCAAGGTTGTAAAGTTGGGAAAAATGTTTAACGAATTAATAAATAAGCTTTTTTTATATATTTAAACGTAATAGGGATATTAAACGCGAAAAATTTATTTTTTTTAGCTTATTGTTTTGCATTTAAAAGATTTTTTAGTACTTTTGCAGATATATAATTAAAAATTGTTATTTGAAGAAGGTATATTACATATTGCTGTTGGTAACAATTCTTTGTGTGGCATGTGAGTTTAAACTTAAGCCTAACATAGAGGACGTTCAGAATGCGCAAATAGAAATTAAGCGTTATGATCGTCTAGAAAGTCGTTATCTTACCACGGGTGATTTTTCTGCCCTTCAGCAAATGAATACAGAGTATCCTATGGAAACTCGTACCTTATTAGAAAAGGTCTTACAATTAGGTGAAGTTAATGATCCTAATATTAGCCATAAATTTTTGATGTTTTATCAAGATTCTGTGCTTCAGACACTTTTGTCTGATGCAGAAACTCAATATGCTAATATGGATGATCTTAACCAGCAATTTAATGATACGTATGAAAAGTTGCATGAGTGGCTTCCTACGTTAAAGAAGCCTTTAGTGTATGCTCAGATAGGTGCATTAGATCAGAGTGTGATTGTGGGAGAGGAATCTATTGGTATTTCATTGGATAAATATATGGGAGGTAGTTATCCTTTGTATAAAAAATATTATACTCCAGTGCAGACTGCATCTATGAACCGTTCGTTTATTGTTCCTGATGCGTTTTGTTTTTATTTATTAAGTGCTTATCGTATTAGTAATTTTGAATCGTTACCTCAGTTAAAGCGAGACCTTCATATGGGTAAAATTATGTGGGTTGTTAATCAAGCCGTAGGTAGGCAGGTTTTTACTACTCCTTATACGGTTATAGTTGATCGCTATATGAAAAAGCATAAAAATGTAACGGTTGGAAAATTATTGGAATCAGAAGATTATTCTGATTTTAAATAATACATTTGTTCATTTTTGCGTATTTTATTAATTTTTTCGTACTTTTGCAGTAGAAAAAGTATTGCATTGATGAAAAAAATATTCATTTTATTAGGTTTTATGGTAATGACTGCAGGAAATCTTTTTGCGGTTAAGCAGCTTGATTTGAAGTCTATTACATCAGGTGATTTTGCAGCGGAATATGTATCTGGTATTATTCCTATTAAGGGTTCTGGAGATTATGCGAAAATTAGTCAGGATGGTAGACAAATTCAACGTTATTCGTTTAAAACAGGTAAACAGATAGCGGTTCTGTTTGATGTTTCTCAGGCTGTAGGTGACAAGATTGATAATTTTGATGGGTATATACCTAGTCCTGATGGTAAGTATCTTTTAATTCGTACAAATACGAATTATATCTATCGTCGTTCTTATACTGCAGATTTTTATATTTATGAGGTTTCAACAAAAAAGCTAATAAAATTGTCCGCGGAAGGAAGAGAACAAATTCCTGTATGGTCGCCAGATAGCAAACATATTGCTTATGTATACCAAAATAATATTTTTGTTAGTGATTTGACATCAGCTTCGAAAATTCAAGTAACAAATGATGGTAAATTTAATGATATCATCAATGGACTCCCAGACTGGGTTAATGAGGAGGAATTTGGATATAATAAAGCATTGGTTTTTAATGCTGATGGGACTAGAATCTGTTGGTTAAAATTTGATGAATCACAGGTAAAGCAATATTCGCTGCAAATGTACAAGGGTTCAATGCCTGAAATAGAAGAGTTTCGTATTTATCCTGGTCTTTACAGTTATAAATACCCTAAGGCTGGTGAAGATAATTCTAAGGTATCAGCTTGGAGTTATGATTTAAAGTCAAAGACTTCTATTCCATTAAATGTTCCTATGGATGCTGATGGTTATATGCCACGTATAAAGGCAACAAATGATGCGAAAAAAATTGTAATTTATACTTTCAATCGTCATCAGGATGATTTACGTCTTTATGCTGTTAATCCTTTTACAGGTATTAGTAAGTTGCTTATACAGGAGCAAGTGCCAAAGTATGTAAAAGAGGAGGCTATGGAAGGCATAGAAATTCATGGTAACCATATTTTATTGCCAAGTGATCGTAGTGGCTATATGCACTTGTATCTTTATGACATAAATGGTAAACTGATTCGTCAGGTCGAAAAGGGAAATTATGATGTAACTGCCGTATATGGTTATGATTCAAAGAGTGGCGATGTCTTTTATCAAGCAGCCAAGTTGAATCCTCATGATCGACAAATTTATGTGGCCCATGCTAATGGAAAAGTTGATCGTTTATCTGAAAGGGAAGGTGAAAACTCTGCCATATTCTCTGGTGATTTCAAATATTTCATCAATATTTGGAGCGATTATAATACACCATTCGTATTTACTTCTCGTACGCGTCAGGGTAAAGTTATAGATATTTTAGAAGATAATTCTACATTAAAAACTAAGATATCTGAGTATGGATGGGTTAAGAAAGAACCTTTTACATTCACGACATCAGAGGGAGTACGCTTAGATGGCTGGATGGTCAAACCTGCAAATTTCGATGCAAAAAAGAAATATCCTGTAATTCTTTTCCAGTATTCTGGGCCAGGAAGCCAGCAAGTGATGAATTCGTGGAACTCGGGAAGTATGGGGCAAGGCGGAGCTTTTGATATGTATCTAGCTCAGCGTGGTTATATTATCGTTTGTGTAGATGGTCGTGGTACTGGAGGTCGTGGTGCAGATTTTGAAAAGTGTACCTATTTGAAATTAGGTGAGTTGGAATCAAGGGATCAAGTAGAAACTGCTCTATATATGCAAACTTTTCCTTATGTAGATGCTAATCGCATTGGTATTTGGGGATGGAGTTTTGGAGGTTTTAATACTCTAATGAGCATGAGTGAAGGTCGTGGAGTCTTTAAAGCAGGTGTTGCTGTTGCCCCTCCGACTGATTGGCGCTTTTACGATACCGTTTATACTGAACGTTATATGCGTACACCTAAGGAAAATCCAACAGGTTACGACACAAATCCTATTCAACAAGCTGATAAATTACATGGGGCTTTGTTGATTTGTCATGGTACTGCAGATGATAATGTACATCCGCAGAATACTTTCGAATATGAGGAAGCTTTGGTTGAAGCAGATAAGGATTTTAAAGAAGTCCTGTATACGAACAGAAATCATAGTATTCGAGGAGGTAACTCTCGTAATCATTTGCTCCGTCAGATTAGTCAGTTCTTTGAAGATAATTTAAGATAATTTTTATACATTATGACCAACTTTTATTCGAGGTCATGGTAACATAAAAATAACCTCATTGGGATTTTTTTTTCAATGAGGTTATTTTATTGCTGAGTTTATATTGTCAAGCCTTTTGTTTTGAAATAAAGTGACAATAGAATAGTTTCTTTTGATTTGTATTTTTGTCGTGGTGATCGCTTGTTATATACAATCTATTCCTAGAATTCTTGCTTAAAGAATGGGATTATAAGTAAGTTGAGGCAAATTAATGATTTTGGGAATTTAGGTTGATTTGAAGAAAGTTGTTTCTCGTGCAAGTATAAAATAAAACTACACCTATTATATTATACGCTGCTACAATCCAAAATGCAACATCGTAGCTAGTATGTTCAGCAATGATACCCCCCAGTAAAACTCCAAGTCCGAATCCAATGTCCCAACCTGTAAGAATCGAAGAGTTAGCAGTTCCTCTTTCGTTGTGGTGAGCTATACTTATAAACATATTAAGGAATGCTGGATACATGTGTCCATTACCTAAACCAATAAGTATGGCCGATATATAATAAGCTATCGGATTATGTATGCTAACAAAAAGTAGATATCCCACTGATGCGAGTATCATGCCCATACCAGCATTATGGGTGAGCTTTCCTTTTTTCAATGATTTTGTTCCTTGAAGTCTACTCACAAAAAGTCCAATGGAAAGTAATGCAAAATATGTTCCAGTTCCTGTGGTTATATGGAGCTCTTCCTTGCTAAAAATAGCAAGGTAATTACATAAAATACCAAAACAGAATCCAAACAACGAAATATTAATAGCCATTATCCACGCTCTTGTAAGAAAAAAACGGTCTAGTGATAATTTCATGTTCTGATGGACTATAGGCTTTGTTGTAATCTTAATAGATGAGGCTGTAATTAAAGCTGTTCCAGCAATAAATAGTGCTATCCAAAATAGAATATTGAAATTGCCAACAATTTTATAGATATAAATACCTATACTAGGCGAAATAGCCATAGCTAAATTGTTGCTTAAACCGAAAAGACCTATACCTTCATTTCGCCTACTAGATGGTAATATATCGATAGCGCAGGTACTATTGGATACAGTAGAAGCTCCGAAAGGAGCACCATGTAAGGTGCGAATAATACCAAACATCAAAAGAGTACTTGCTGCGATATAACCAGCAAAGCAGATAAAGAAAAAAGCTAAGCATATTAGAAGAATCTTTTTTCTTGGAAAGTTATCGATAAGAAAGCCACTAAACGGCCTAATGATAAGTGTTGCTAATGTGTATCCTGACAATATAATTCCTATTGTATCTTTTGTAGCCCCATATTCTTCACTTAAATAAATAGGGAGAAGGGGGGTAAGCAAATAAAAGGCAAAGTAAAGCAAAAAGTTTGTTAGCATTACTTTGATGTAGTCTATAGTCCAAAGTCTTTCTTCCATAAATTAAGTGCAAAGTTACAACAATATCGTAATTTAGTTTAATTTTCTATAGATAATTCGAGATTTTGTAATTATTTTTATGTTTTAGCACAATTTTTGCATGTAGTTTAGTGTTATAATTATAATTGTACAATATTTAGCAAAAACTAGGTAAGAGGATTTTTTATGAGACAATTAAAAATTAGCAAGAGTATTACCAATCGATCTAGTGAGGCTCTAGATAAATACTTAGCTGAAATCAGTCGTGAACCGATGGTGTCTATTGATGAAGAGACAGAATTGGCGCAACAGATTAGAAAAGGTGGGCGAGCCGGAGATCGAGCAAAGGAAAAACTTGTCAAAGCTAATTTACGTTTCGTAGTATCAGTTGCCAAACAGTACCAACACCAGGGATTGACATTGACAGACTTGATAGATGAAGGTAATATTGGATTAGTTAAAGCTGCTGAAAAGTTCGATGAAACTCGTGGTTTCAAGTTTATTTCTTACGCAGTTTGGTGGATAAGGCAGAGCATTATGCAAGCTATTGCAGAACAAAGCCGAATAGTTCGACTTCCGTTAAATCAAGTAGGTGCAGTCAGCAAAATAAATCAGGTTACTGCAAAATTTGTACAAGAACATAATCGTAGGCCATCGGCTGATGAACTTGCTACATTGACCGGAATCGATGCAGATAAAATTCAAAAGAGTTTGAATGCGGATTCTCACCAAATGAGTATTGATGCACCTTTTTCTGATGATGATGATAATTCTATGTCTGATATGCTTTCTTCAGGTGATGATTCTAGGACTGACCGTCAGGTAGACTATGAGTCAATGCAGAATGATATGGAAGGGGTATTAAAGTCTGTTCTGAAAGACAGAGAGTTGAAAATCGTTAAGGATTGTTTTGGTATTGGTGGCCCTGAAAAAGGGTTGGAGGAGATAGGAGAAGAAATGGGACTAACCCGTGAACGTGTACGTCAAATTAGAGAAAAAAGTATTATGAAGATTAGACAAAGTGGAAATGCCAAGTTACTGATGAAATACCTTGGCTAACCACCGAAGTCTATATGTGTTAAATCGATATGGTTTGAAGACATTCTTCTGTTTCTAAGGAGAATGTCTTTATTTCGTTATGTTCATAAGTACATAAGGTTGGTACATTACCATTTTTTGGAAAAGTAATACTTCCAGTGTTGCATATGACCATATTGTTTACTTTTTTAAGTTCCCAAATATGAGTATGACCATATACTATTGCATCAAATTTTCCTTTTGGTAATTTTTCTTGATTATATATGTGTCCATGGGTAATAAGAATCTTCTTTCCTTCGTCTACAATAAGTAAATAATCTGACATCATAGGAAAATCGAGTAGCATTTGATCAACCTCTGAGTCACAATTACCCCTGACGGCTACTATTTGATCAGCATTTTTATTGAGTAGTTCCACGATTCCAGGAGCATCAATACCTTCCGGAATTCTATTTCTGGGACCGTAGTTAAGAATATCACCTGCTATACATATCATATCGCATTGATGTTTCTTGCCAAAATTCAATGCTTTTTCTAGTTGTGGTTTACTGCCATGAATGTCTGATATAAAAAGATATTTCATTGTTTATTTTTTTTGTATGCAAAGATACGAATAGTTTGGGATATTTTTTATAATTTTGCAAAGAACCCTTTATTATAGAGTATATTAAAGATGATAGTTATAAAAAAGATTGTAATATTTCTTATTTTTATCAATGTTTTCTGTGTATCAACTGGTATGGCACAGAAAAAGGTAATAAATGAAGCACAAGACCAAATTAAGTCTGGAAAAGATCTAGATAAGGCTGTTGCTTCTATGGAAAATCTTTTGAAGGATAGTGCAAATAAATCGAATGAAAAAGTATGGCTAACTTTATATGATGCTTTAAAGTTGCAATATATTCAAGGTAATGAAAAGCTCTATCTGAAAGAAAAATATGATACAGTCCAACTTTTTAACTTGACGTTGAAACTGTTTTCTGTTTTGGAAAAATTTGATTCTATCGAGAGTTTACCTGATAAAAAAGGAAGAGTAAAATTGAAATATAGAGAACGACATGCAGAGTTTTTAGATCATATTAGGCCAAATCTGTATAATGGTGGTGCGTATTTCACTTATAAGCAAAAATATGCACAGGCATATGAATTCTTTGATGAGTATCTAAAATGCTCCGACCTTCAGATGTTTAGTCATTATAAATATGCTACAAATGATAAACTGCTTCCACAAGCAGCTTATTGGGCAACCTATTGTGCTTATAAGGAGGGTAAGTCAAAGGAAACGTTGAAACATACTTATTGGGCTTTAAAAGATACTGCTCATTATGAATATATGCTTCAATATTTGGCTGAAACCTATAAAGAAGAAAATGATACAGCTAGGTATGTAAGTACTCTGACCGAAGGATTTAAAAAGTATCCTACTTTTTCTTTTTTCTTTCCTCGATTGATTGATTATTATTGTGATGTAGAGAAAAATAGTGCAAAGGCATTGGCAGTAGTGGACTCTGCGTTAGTTGTTGATTCGAAAAATCAAGTGTTCCTTTTTGCAAAAAGTACAATTTTGTTGAATATCGGGCGCTATGATGAGTGCGTTCAAGTTTGTAATCAATTGATAGAAATTAATGATACTTTAAAAGATGCATATCTAAATGCTGGACTAGCTTATTATAATAAAGCCTTGAAATTGGAAAATAACAGGAAAAGTAAATGGAAAGAACTCAAGAGTATTAAGAGTTATTATAGTAAGGCTTTACCTTATTTTCAAACATTTCGAAAGTTGGCTCCCGATATGGAAAACCGTTGGGCTGTACCACTTTATACGATTTATCTTAATTTGAATATGGGTAAAGAATTTGAGGAAATTGATAAAATATTAAGAAAATGAAAATTCAAGAGATAATTAATAAATTAGGTATTACTCCTAATGCCATGCAGGAAGAATCTATAGATGCTGTACTCCATCATCGTGATAATATCACAATCTTATCACCAACGGGTTCTGGTAAAACTCTTGCATACCTTCTTCCTTTAACTCAATTGGTTTCTGAAGATTGTAATGAAGTGCAGGCTGTTATTATTGTGCCTGGACGAGAATTGGCACTCCAGTCGTCTACGGTGTTGAATAATATGAAATGTGGACTTCGTAGCATGGCAGTATATGGTGGACGTCCAACGATGGATGAGCATCGTATGATGCGTAAAGTGCAGCCACAAATTCTTTTTGGAACGCCTGGTAGGTTGAATGACCACTTGGATAAAGGTAATTTCTTATCTGATACTGTCAAGTTTATCATAATTGATGAGTTTGATAAATGTCTTGAAATGGGATTTCATGAAGAAATGCAGAACCTCATTAGTAAATTACCAGAAAAGGCCAGACAGATTTTGCTGAGTGCTACCCCAGCTGAAGAGATGCGTGAACAGCATATTATAAATACTCGATTTAAAACCTTGAATTATTTGCAGGACGAAGAACAAGTACCTGCTCGTGTTCGTATTTATAAGGTAGATAGCCCAGAAAAAGATAAATTACAAACTTTGGCTTATTTGCTTAGTAGTTTTAAAGGAAAAAGTACAATTGTTTTCTTGAATTATCGTGATTCTGTTGAGAGAACGGTAAAATATCTTCAAGAACAAGGATTTTCTACGAGTTTCTTTCATGGAGGTCTTGAACAGAAGCAACGTGAAGCTGCATTATATAAGTTCAGTAATGGTTCTGTTAATATTTTAGTGGCTACAGATTTAGCAAGTCGAGGTCTAGATATTCCTAATATTGATAATATTGTACATTATCATATTCCTGAATCAGAGGATGGATATATACATCGTGTAGGTAGAACTGCTCGTTGGGAAGCAAAAGGAAAAGCATTTTTCCTTTTGGGACCTGGTGAAGTCGTACCAGACTATGTTGATGAAGAAGTCGAGGAGTATGAAATTCCGGAAGAAACGGTTGCTTTTAGAAAGGAACATGATAAATTTGAAGTTTTTCCTGCTTTGATGGCTACTATTTATATAGGTAAGGGAAAAAAAGATAAAATTAGCAAAGGTGATATTCTAGGCTTCCTATGTAAAAAGGCTGGATTGAAAGGAAATGAAATAGGTCGAATTGATATAGAGGATCGTTTTTGCTATGCAGCAGTACTTCGTAGTAAAGTTAATATAGTTATTAATCAGACTAAAGGTGAAAAAATAAAAGGAATACGGACAGTTGTGGAAAAAGTGAAATAAAATAGCCTTTTCATGTGCATTATGTCAAACAAAAGTGACAATATGAAAGAAGAAATTGAATTTTGATAATTTTTTGCTAAAATATTTTGCTATATAAAATAAAAAGTGTAATTTCGCAATCGTAATTTTGGTACATACGTGTACGTTTTTATACTAAAGTCAAATAAATAAACATTCAGATGAAGAAGTACAACTTTAATGCAGGTCCATCAATGCTTCCACGTGAGGTAATTGAGAACACAGCTAAGCAGATTTTGGATTTCAATGGCTCTGGACTCTCTCTGATGGAGATTAGTCATCGTGCTAAAGATTTTCAACCAGTAGTAGATGAGGCTGAGGCTCTTGTCAAGGAATTGCTCAACGTTCCTGAGGGCTACTCCGTTATATTCCTGGGTGGTGGTGCTTCCTTGCAGTTTATGCAGATTCCAGCAAATTTCTTGATAAAAAAAGCTGGTTACGTAAACTCTGGTACATGGGCCAAGAAGGCTATGAAGGAAGCTAAACTGTTTGGAGAAGTAGTTGAAGTTGCCTCCTCCGCTGATGATAATTATACCCATCTTCCTCATAACTATGAAATTCCAGCAGATTTGGATTATCTTCATATCTGTACTAACAATACAATCTTTGGTACCGAGCTTCGTGAGGATATTGATGCTCCAGTTCGTTTGATAGCTGATATGTCTTCTGATATTCTTAGCCGTCCTGTAGATGTTTCAAAATATGATGCAATTTATGCAGGTGCACAGAAGAATATGTCTATGGCTGGTGTAACCGTTATTATAGTTAAGGATGATGTTTTGGGTAAGGCTCCACGTGAATTGCCAACAATGTTAGACTATCGTACACACGTAGAGAAGGGTAGTATGTTTAATACTCCTCCTGTAGTTCCTATTTATACTTTAATGGAAACATTGCGCTGGGTTAAGGCTCAGGGTGGTGTTAAAGAAATGGATCGTCGTGCTCATGAACGTGCAGAAGCTTTGTATGCGGAAATCGATCGTAATAAGTTGTTCCGTGGTACAGTTGCTAAAGAAGACCGCTCTTTGATGAATATCTGTTTTGTTATGAGCGATGAATTCAAAGATCTTGAAAAATCTTTCTTAGACTTCGCTACAGAGCGCGGTATGGTTGGTATCAAAGGACATCGTTCTGTGGGTGGCTTCCGTGCTAGCTGCTATAATGCCATGACTATGGAAGGGGTTAATGCGTTAATCCAAACTATGAAGGATTTTGAAGCTCAGCATTAATTCTCTATAAAAAAATAATTTATTCCCTCTGATTTATTCAGAGGGATTTCTATTTGTAACAAAAATAATAAATATATAATCCATGAAAGTATTAGTTGCAACAGAAAAACCATTCGCAGCAGCAGCTGTTGAGGGTATAAAAAAAGAAATAGAAGCTGCGGGCAATGAACTTGTCTTGCTTGAAAGATATACAGAAAAAGCTCAATTACTTGATGCTGTAAAGGATGTGGATGCTATGATCGTACGTTCTGATAAAGTTACTTCTGAAGTACTTGATGCTGCATCTCAGTTGAAAATTGTTGTTCGTGCCGGTGCTGGTTATGACTCTATTGATACAGCCTATGCTAAGCAGAAGAATATTATTGTTGAAAACACTCCAGGTCAGAATGCTAATGCTGTAGCAGAGTTAGTGTTTGGTATGCTGGTTTATGCAGTTCGTAATTTCTTCAATGGTAAGGCTGGTTCAGAGTTGAAGGGCAAACGACTTGGTATCTTGGCTTTTGGTAATGTTGGACGAAATGTGGCTCGTATTGCTAAAGGTTTTGGTATGGAAGTATCTGCTTATGATGCATTTTGTCCTGCTGATGTTATAGAGGCTGCAGGTGTTCATGCTTGTAAGTCTCAAGAAGAATTATTCCAGACAAGTGATATCGTATCTCTTCATATTCCTGCTACAGCTGAGACAATAAAAAGCATTAACTATGCATTAGTTAATCAGATGCCTAAGGGTGGTATTCTTGTAAATACAGCACGAAAAGAGGTTATTAACGAAGAAGAACTCCTAAAATTGTTGGCTGAGCGTGAAGATTTGAAGTACGTTGCAGACATTAAGCCTGATGCTGATGCAGAATTTGTAAAGTTTGAAGGTCGTTATTTCGCTACACCTAAGAAAATGGGAGCTCAGACAGCAGAAGCTAATGTTAATGCGGGTATTGCAGCAGCTAAGCAAATTAATGCATTCTTCAAGGATGGTGATACCAAATTTCAAGTAAATAAGTAATACACCAATATTATTATATAAAGCAGACTTCCATGTAGAGGTCTGCTTTTTTTTAGATATAATTTTAGAATGATTTTATTATATCGCTTTTTTTTTATACCTTTGCAATATATTCATTCTAAATTTAACTTGTACAGTTATGGCAACAGTTAAACCATTTAAGGGTATTCGCCCACCAAAGGAGCTTGTAGAAAAAGTAGAATCTCGTCCTTATGACGTTTTGAATTCAGATGAGGCTCGTGCAGAAGCTGGTACAAATGAAATGAGTTTGTATCATATTATTAAGCCAGAGATTAATTTTGAACCTGGTACTTCTGAATATGATCCTCGCGTTTATGCAAGTGCGGCAGAGCAATTCCAAAAATTTCAAGATAAAGGTTGGTTAGTACAAGACGAAAAGGAGCATTATTATATTTATGCTCAAACCATGAATGGTAAAACACAGTATGGTCTTGTTGTTGGTGCTTATGTAGAAGACTATATGACAGGTGTTATAAAAAAGCATGAGCTTACTCGTCGTGACAAAGAAGAAGATCGAATGAAGCATGTTCGTGTCAATAATGCTAATATCGAACCGGTATTCTTTGCTTATCCAGATGATAAGGTGTTGGATGATCTTGTTGCTCGTTATGCTGCTACAGAGCCTGTTTATGATTTTATAGCCCCAATAGATGGTTTCCGTCATCAGTTCTGGATTATCAGTGATGATCAAGATATAGCTACAGTAACAGCTGAATTTGGTAAAATGCCAAGTTTATATATTGCTGACGGTCATCATCGATCAGCAGCAGCGGCTTTAGTTGGCGCAGAAAAAGCTAAGCAGAATCCTAACCATACAGGTAAGGAAGAATATAATTATTTTATGGCAGTTTGTTTTCCTGCTAATCAGTTAACTATTTTAGATTACAACCGTGTTATAACCGATTTGAATGGTTTAACATCTGAAGAATTTTTGACTAAGTTAGCTGATAACTTTATTGTCGAACTGAAAGGTGCTGATGAATATAAACCACAGGAACTTCATGAATTCTCACTATATTTGGATAGTCAGTGGTATAGTTTGAAGGCAAAACCTGGAACATTTGATAATAGCGACCCTATTGGTGTACTTGATGTTGATATCTCTTCAAGATTGATTCTTGATGAGATCTTAGATATTAAAGACCTTCGTTCAAGTAATCGTATTGATTTTGTTGGTGGTCTTCGTGGTTTGAAGGAATTAAAGCGACGTGTCGATAGTGGTGAAATGCGTTTGGCGCTGGCTCTTTATCCTGTTAGTATGAAGCAAATTATGGATATTGCCGATAGTGGTAAGATCATGCCACCTAAGGCAACATGGTTTGAACCTAAACTACGTTCGGGTCTGATAATTCATAAATTAGTATAATAACTCAATATCATCTATCATTACGAATGACAGACGAATATAAAACTATATCTAATAAGACAGGCAAGGGAACTTACACCGAGAAAAGGAGTAAGTTCCTTGCTTTTTCTCATCATGTGGATACTCTTGATGAGATAAAAGAGCTAGTGGCTTCTTATAAAAAACAATATTATGACGCCCGCCATGTATGCTATGCTTATGTCTTGGGGGCTGCTCGAGAAGAGTTTCGTGCCAATGATGATGGTGAGCCAAGTAGCACTGCAGGAAAACCTATTCTTGGGCAGATTAATAGTAATGAGCTTACGAATATCCTTATTGTAGTTGTTCGTTATTATGGTGGAGTAAATTTGGGTACAGGAGGACTTATCGTAGCTTATCGCACAGCTGCAGCTGAAGCCATTGCTGATTCTGATATAGAAACTAAGCAGGTAGAAGAAGATGTTGAGTATCAGTTTACTTATCCTATGATGAATGGTGTGATGCGAATTGTTAAAGAAATGCAACCTCAAATTATTAATCAGCATTTTGATAATACTTGTTCTATAACCCTTCGTATCAGGAAAAGTGAGGCAGAACAGCTTCGAAGTAGATTAGCGAAATTAGATTTTGAATAAAAAAATATCTAATATTTTTTGTTGTTTGAAGAAATATATGTACTTTTGTTAGTACAATTTAATAGGAAGAATGGCAGAGTGATCGAATGCGCTGGACTCGAAATCCAGTATACCTCTTTCGGGGTATCGGGGGTTTGAATCCCCCTTCTTCCGCAAGGATATTGTAAAGGGAAGGTTTATATGAAGTGAACCCCGAAAGTTAGACAAAAAACTTTCGGGGTTCACTTCAATACGGCTTTCCCTTTTATTTTTTGTATACATGCTTTACGTAGTATTTACACACTTCAATACTATTATTTACACTTTCTTTTCTTTTTTAAAATTATCATTCTAATTGTATTATATAAATGATGGATAGCAAAATACCCCAGTTAAACTTTGTGTTTGATAGAAGAAAGCTAGCCACTCCAAATAAAAAAACTTCTGTTGAACTTAGAATAACACATGACTATAAGCAAAAGTATATTAGTACTGGTGTTATGCTTTACTCTATCTAAAGGAAAGATGGTAAGGTGTTTTGAATTTTATTGTTATGAATCGTCGTGTGTACTGTTTTGGTATGCTGATAAATGCATGGCAAAAGTATAGTGTTTACGGATTATAAGTATGGTGTTTATTGATTAAAAACATAGTGTTTATGCAGTGAAAGCATAGTGTTTGTCAGCTCAAATATAAACTTTTGCCTATCATGAGCTATGGTTTTATAGGAAAAAGGGTAGAGTGTTATAGAAAAATGCAAAATAGTCAGTCTAAAAGTTGAAGATTTTGAGCTAGAATTACGAATTCTAGTGCTTTGTTTTTTGATATTTTTTTTAATTTTTTTTTTGTAATTTTCTAAAAATAAGTTATATTTGCAGAATAATTTCTTTAAATAAAGTTTTTGTCCTAATAAGAGGGCTGATATTGGTGGAAAAACTTTTAATCAAAATAACGAATAAATAAAATTTAACTCCAAATTCATATGAACGGATATATATGGAGTCAACTAAATGTAATGTAATTATGGAAAATGTAGTAGCTATTTTTCTAAGCGTATTAATTATTTCTGTTTTAGAGAAGTTAATACCTCATTATCAGATGAAAATGATAGGGGGGGAATAATATCAAATTTTGAGAAATAAAATACAATGAAAAATAATCATCGATATTTAATATTACTTGAAATCGCAATTCTTATTTTTATTGTATTACGATTGATTAATATAGGAGGAGAACCTGTGTTTAGTTCCAATAGTGGTTCATATGTTGTTCCAGGGACGATGACACGAGAATTTTCATTCTTTGATTATATTAGTTTTTTGGAATTTAGAGCGGATGAATACTTTGACGATTATGCTTTGGTTGTTCGCATATCTTTTATGATAGTATTGCTAAGTACTATAGTCTTGTTAGGTATTGTAGGACGTATAAGCTATGAGGGATATGTATATCGGCAGCAAGCTCGACGTCTTAATCATTTTGTTAAAAAATATCATGACAATTTCGTGTCACTCTTAGATACTTGTGATAATTATTCCAAGGCTCAGATTCGTGAAAAAATGGAATTAAAAGATGATTATTCCATTCATAATATGTTCCAAGTGAACGCTTGGTATGAATTATATACGAATGAATATTGTAAGTTGGATAAATATTCTAATCGAGTCAACTTACATAATTTACTTGACATTACAGGTTTTAAGGAATATTGCGAGTTAGTACTTATCAGTGGTTCTTTGAAAGATAAAATTAAGGTGTTACAAATAAGTCAAATGTTGATGCTTCCCATAAGTATTAGTTATGTTTCTCGTCTAATAAATCACAAGGATTCGGTTTTGCGTAAAGAAGCACGTATTTTTTATATGCTGAATTGTAAAGAAGATCCGTATGCTATGAATTTGACAGATGAGATGACGCATTGGGACAAAATGCAAATGCATATGTTAAGTCGTATCTGCGTATTAGAAAAGAAACAACTGCCAAGTTTTTTATCTTTCGTTGAGCGATCTGATAATCCAGTCAATAAGGCATTTTTTGTAGAAGAAGTAGGTTTCTGGTCAAGTAAAGATGATGTCAAGTTACTGATTCCTTTAGTGAAGTCATCTAATGAAAAAATAGCTCGTGCTGCAATTAAGAGTATGGCTCGTAATCAAGTGGCAGAGTCTGTAGAAACAATGCAGAAGGTGTATATATCCAAATCAGATCATGAGCGTCGGTTGATATTACGTACGCTATTTCTTATCCATTCAGGTCATTTGGAATCTTTTTATAAAAATGTTTATGAGCGTTCTGCTTCCTTTAAAACACGAAGGGTTGCATTACTTTGTTTATTCGGATACAGTACAGAAGGTCAAAACATATTTCATGCATTGTTACAACAGGCATCATCTGAAGAAAAAGTCTTATTTGAACAAGTGATGAATACGATATATCTTGATAGAATTTATCGTGAAAACGTGGATATGTCGCTTCATCATGCAAATGAATTTGAAAATATTACTAGCTATGTCTCAAATACTCTTTGATATATACGGATATGCAGTCTTCTTTTATTCTTTTACATTAATGTTGACTTATGTTGCATTGATGTATTTAGCAGCAAGAGGATATTATCGTAATAAAAATTATGTAGATGATAGTTATGCCAAAATGGTGGTAAATACGAGTCCTTTTACACCTGGTGTTTCTATTATTGCTCCTGCTTTTAATGAGGAGAAAACTATTGTGGATAATGTGAAGTCTTTGTTAAGCCAACAATATCCTTTGTTTGAGATTATTATTGTAAATGATGGTAGTAAAGACTCTACACTTCAAAAGTTGATTGATTATTTTGACTTAAAGGTCGCTCCTTTTTCGTATGAGGAGAAGTTGCAGACTAGACCGTTTAAAGCTTTATATCGTTCGGTAAATCCAGCGTTCAAAAATCTTACAGTGGTAGATAAGGAAAATGGTGGTACCAAAGCAGACCCTGTGAATTGTGGTTTGAATGTAGCGCAGTATGAATATTTTATTAATACAGACGTTGACTGTATTCTTGAGTTAGATGCAATCTATCAGTGTATGCTTCCTATCTTCAAGAATCCAGAAATTATAGCAGTAAGTGGTATGATGACTATGTCTAATGGATGTACCATAGAAAACGGTATGATTACTAAACTTGCTCCGCCTAAGAATCCGATACCTCTCTTTCAAGAGTTAGAGTATTTACGTTCGTTTGTAATTGGTAAAATGGGCTGGTCTAGTGTCAATGCCATGTCTAATGTGTCGGGTGGTTTTGGCTTGTTCAAGCGTGATGTATGTATACAGGCAGGTGGCTATAGTCCAGATTCTTTTGCAGAGGATATGGATGTATTGTTCCGTATGATAGCATATTGCTGTGAGAATAACATTAAGTATCGTGTAGTTCAGATTCCTAAAACCTGTTGTCGTACAGAAGGACCTAATTCACTTTATATGTTAAATCGACAACGTACACGATGGGGACGAGGGCTAATACAAGTATTCCATCTGCATTACCATATGCTATTTAATTACAAGTATCATCGTATAGGTTTACTAACAATCCCTTATGTGTTTATTTATGAATTATGTGCTCCGGTTATAGAGTGCATGGGATTTTTCGTATTAGTGTACTTATTCCTGAACAATGAAATTAATTGGTTGGCAGCTACTATTATTGGTGCATCGGTGTATGCTTTCTTTTTGATGCTTTCTTCCGTCGTTATATTCTTTACTTATAAGATGCAATGCGAATATAAGCATTTGAGTCAATATATACCTTTAGCATTGGCAGCTACTGTTGAACCATTGTTCTATCATCCATTGATTGTTTTATTCTCACTTCGTGGATATTTTGAATATATTATTGGTAAAAAGGCTGTTTGGAAAACTATTGCCCGTAAGGGTTATGATTCTACAGATAAGTCAAAACAATCTTAAATGCAAGCATAAAATGTTTAATAAGAAGATAACTAGTATATTATTTGCTTTGGCCTCAACTACTTTTGTTGCATCTGCCCAGATTCCCAAAGATATGCAGAGACCTGCCAATTATGAGTCTACAGCTCTTACGCTTCTTAAAAAGGGCAAACATGAGGAGGCCTTAAAAGTTTTACAGAATGGTGTTAAGAATTATCCTGAGTCTACTTTACTCAACTATCTGCTTGGTAAGTGCTATTATGATGTGAAGAATTATAATAAGGCTCGTTATTATCTTTATCGAGCTGTAAGGTATACCCCTGATGATACTCAAGCTAAACTCGTTTTGGTCAAAGTAGAAACAGAAACGGGTAATTATTCTACTGCCATCAGTTATATCAATGATATTCTGAAAGTTACCCCATATGATAAAGTATTATGGTTAAAGAAAATAGACTTATATAATAGGCAAGGAAATTTTCAGATAGCCGACCGCTTGTTACGAAGAATAGCACAGGTTTACCCGAATGATATAGATTTGCAACGTCGACTTTATGGGCGTACTGAGGAGAATATTAAAAAGTTACGTCTGCATGGCAATACTACAGCTGCAGCAGAAAACGTACGTTCTTTGATAAAAGCGAATCCAAAGCAATCGTCTCTTTATTTGCAATTAGCTAATTTATTATTACAGAGTGGTCGTAGCGAAGAAGCTCTAGCTGCTACAATAGAAGGTATGGAGCGTAATCCTGGTAATGTGGCTTTAGCAGAAAAACGTGCTAGTATCTTGGCCGTACTTCATCGTTATAATGAAGCAGATACTTTTTTAGCTTCATTCTTAAAGCGCCATAGTAGTAGCAAATTGGCTGCAATGCGTAAAAATATGCGTAAAGATGCGGCAGAGGATGCTCTTCGTAATGACGCTTATACCATGTATGGAAAGGTCTATGAAGAGTCTAAATCTAAAGAGGCTCTTGATTATTTGCTAAATACTTCTGTAAGTCATGGATATACAGATGATGCTCTTTACTATTTGAAAGAGGCTCGTAGACATCAGGGCAATACTCCTAAATTACTCTTTATGGAGTATCAAGTTTATAAGCGTGCAGGGGATGAACGCCATGCCATATTAGCTCTGGAGAAATTGTATAAGGTACAGCCAAGTAATAGAGAAGCTGTGATAGAACTGAGTGCTTACCGTCTGGAGCAAGCACAAGATTTAATGGTTACCAATGATTATACAGAGGCTATTCCTTTGCTCGATTTTGTAATTGATCACTCGTCTGATAAAGAGCAGGTGCTTGGAGCGATGAATAAGAAATATACTTGTCTTACAGAAACTAAACAGTATGGTCGGGCTTCTAAACTGCTTGATTTGATGAGCAAAAAATTTCCTAATCAGAAAAATTATTATATACGAAAGGCATATCTTCTTGATTCAGAAGGAAAAACCAATGAGTCGTTAGATGTATTGTTTGATGCATTAGAAGGTGCTAAGGATGCAAAAAATATAGAATTATATCGTAGTGCTTATGAAGAACTGGCTGTTCCATATGTGAAGAAATTGATAGAAATGGGAGCCATTAGACGTGCTAAGAATACGGCATGTAATCTACTTGAAGTAAATCCAAAATCTCATGACGGTTTGTTATTTGCTATTAATACTTCAGATATGCTTAAACAGTACATAGATTTCGACACTTATGTAGAGAGGGCTACAGAACTATATCCTGAAGATGTATTATTTCAGGAAAAACTTGCAACTTCGTATAAGCGTCAAAAAGATTATCACAAAGCGTTAGATATTCTTCGCCCATTACTATCTACCTATTCTTATGATTCTACATTGGTGGGTGCTTATTCTGAAAATAGTAATTTATTAGCATTAGAACTAGTTAAGAAGCATAAGGGAAGAGAGGCTATTGCTGTAGTAGATACTGCATTAGTTTATGATGATAAGAATAAAGAACTGCTGTATACCAAGGGCTTGGCTTATGAATCTGTACATGAGTACGATTCTGCTTATGTATATCAGCGCTACTATCAGCCTTCTGCTGCAGAATACAGCGATTTTATGATTCACCTTGATATGCTTCGTCGTAAGGAAAGAAAGAATATTTTGGATTTTGAATATCGTCAATCACGTTATGGTGATGTTGATGTTATTAACAGCGTTGCATCAATAGCTTATACGCATAAAGCGAAGGACAATGTATATGTTGGGCGTATTAATTATGCTGGTAGAGATGGCAATGATGTTGGTGATCAAGAAGATTCTTATGTACCAGGAGGAACTGGTTTACAGGGGCAAGTTGAATGGCAACATCGATTTGATAATAGGTGGAGTGGTATGATTAATGCAGCAGTAGCAACTAAGTATTTTCCGAAATTAGCTGCCAATATTCGTCTTGACTATGATTTCAAAAATAATTGGTCGGCTAATTTGTACGCAGGATATCGCCAATTAGATAATTATTACCGTACCTTTACTTATGTTATTGAAGAGTCAGAGGGGGTATGGGCAAATGGTCCATGGGCCAAAAAGACTAATAATATGGTCAATGCTGGTTTAGGAGTTCGTAAAACTTGGGATCAGTTTGATATTGAGGGTAAGGCTGGCCTGGTTTTCTATGCATCTAACCTCTGCTATACTTCTGCTGTTCAAGGTCATTACTATCCATTAGATAGTAAGTGGCTGTGTTTTACGGCTGGAGCTTCTGTCGGTACAGCTCCAGAGACTGAAATCATAGATCGTGCTCAACCGGGTAGTTTCGATAAGATAAATACTATGGTTAACTTTGGCTTCCAGTATCAGCTTTCTCGTATGGTTACATTTAATCTGGTTGGTATTTGGAATACTTTTAGCAATGTATTGTCTCGTCGCTCGGGTGATGAATTAAATCCTATAGATTATACGGAAACTAAATACAAAAATTTGTTTAGTATAGATGGTACTTTGTCGATATATTTCTAGTCGTATTTTGTTGTTTGTAATAGCTAGCATCACGGGGTTTACACAATGTGCGAACTTGTCTGCTGGTGATGATTCTGCTTTCAAATACAGAAGCATATATTCGCCTTATACTCGAACTTTAGATCAGAGAAAGGCTTTAGATTGTGGAAATTTGGATTATGATTGGGGATTATGGGGACATAATATGCATAAGATACTTGGCAAACAGGTTTCAGATGATGTTTATGCATTGGTGAATGGATGTAGAAATGAGGAGCAATACTGTTTTTCTTCAGAGCAGTTGTACCGAAGTGTTGAACATTTTATAGTTAGTTACCATACAAAGCATAAGTCGGGTAGATTTGTTATTATGCCGAATGATAATGCTATAGTCTGTCAGTGTGAAAAGTGTCGTAAGAAAGGCAATTCTCTTCGCTCTGCGTCACCAGCGGTTACAGCATTTATCTCTAAACTGGCTAATCGCTTTCCTCACGATGAGTTTTTCACATCATCATATTTGTCGGTCAAAGAACCTCCTGTTTATAAGATGCCAGATAATGTTGGAGTTATTATTAGTGCTATAGATTTGCCTTTTGTTAAGGGCTTTGCTCAGACCAAGTTGGGTGTATCTTTTTCCAGGTTGATTGAATCCTGGAAAAATAAAGTTGGCCAAATATATGTTTGGGATTATATGAGTAATTTTGATGATTATCTTTCTCCTTATCCTGTTTTAGGATTGATGCAGAAACGTTTACAGTGGTATCAGGAAAAAGGAGTTAGAGGTATTATCTTGAATGGAAGTGGTGACGATTATTCTGCTTTTGGCGATATGCAGACTGAAGTACTTGCAAAATTATTACTCAATCCTTACCAGAAACTTGATCAGTTAGTTAACCAGTTCTATGTAGATAATTATCCAGAGACAGGTGAGTTGATAGCAAATTATTATCTCTCATTAGAAAAGCATTTGGATCAAACGAATGGCGAGCTTGCCATGTATGGAGGCATAAATGATGAGGTTCGTATGTATCTCTCTGTTGATAATTTTTTAGAATTTGTTAGGAAACTCGATAAAATGTCTAAAGGGATAGTAGGAGATGAGAGAAGAAAGCTGAACATATTACTTACAGGTTTTAATTATACTCAGCTGGAGCTGATACGTGCTTCTTATATTCCATATAATGCAGAGTATCGTGCTGATTGCCTTAACAATTTGGAAGGTGGTATCAGCTATAATCTGATAACTCATTATCGTGAGGGACATGGAAAATTAAGTGATTATATCGCTTATTCCAGAAGTAATAAGCCGAAGGTGGGTAAATATAAGTCTTTTGTTTGCAGTAATGAACCATTGATGTCGGATGGCTATATAGGTTCTGCTTATGACTATCATGTTAACTGGGTACATTCTAGTACGTTAACAACAGACTATAAGTGTATGGTAGATCAATCAAATGGAGTATTAACTATCGGATGCCTGTTAGCTCCTATTTGGCATATCTATGCCCCTAAAACAGTTCAAGTGTGGCAAGGAGCAAGACTTATAGCAGAAACAGATATACCTTATGCGCATACACCAGATGGTGATAGTGAACTCCAACGTTTATTATACCGGATGCCGGTAAAAAAACTTCAGCCTAATAAACCGTTTGATGTGCGTATCATATTGCCAAATATACAGGGTAAAGTCGCCGTGGCGTGCGATGAGATTCAGTTTGAACTTAATTTTGAATGATGAAAAAGATTTTTATTATAATATTGTTGATTTTACCATTTTTAGTAGGTTGTAAAAAAGTTATAGGGCCGACCACAGTATCTGTAGTTGACTCTGTGCGACATTATTATCCTATTATTCAAGGTGAAAAATTAAAAATGATTTTTGAAATAAAAAATACAGGTAACCAACCTTTAGTTATTAATGATATTCAGCCATCTTCTTTAAGTTTGACCAATACAACCGATAATGATGTGATTATCATGCCTGGTATGGCTAAACCAGTGGAGTTTGTGTATGATAGTAGCATGAATTTAGGTTATGTTCATGAAGTTATTCGTATTTTTGGCAATCTTGCTACAAAGGGTGTGCTAGAGCTCTCTTTTGATACGAATGTAGTATCCCCAACTCAGGATCCTGTGGATTACGAAATTTTCTATACAGGTGAACTGAAAGAAGCTGAGATTCATGGGCTTAAAAAAGCTGTTGATGGTAATACTGAAACAAAAAGTTATTATGTCGACAATCATGATCGTAATATGCGTAAGATAAATTCAACCGACATACGTTAGATTGGGTAAACGCTTAATAAAAAAAAAGTTTACTCTTAGCAAAAAATAACTGTCTAATAAGTGATTATTATATAGCTAAAAATATACCCCACAGTGAAATTTATACAATTTTCACTGTGGGGTATATTTTTTCAATGGTGTGATATATTTTGAATTTAAATGTAAGATGCTTTTTTGATAAGCGTTTTGGACTTTTAGGTTATGTTTTTAACTTACAAAGAGTAGAAGGTTATTCATATTGTTCGTTACCTAGGCAAATTATTTCCTAAATGATTTCTCTTATTTTTACTAGAAATGTTGTATCTTTGCATACGACTAACTATTATTTATACTATACACATGAAAAAGATTTTGTCATTAATGGTCTTCGTATGCGCATGCACGTTGTCGGCTTGGGCAGACCAATCGTTTTTTGCTAATGATAGTCAAGTTAGTTACACGGGTCGTGTAGAAAAACTTTCAGATGGAAGTGTTCGTTACGATTGGATAGGTACTTATTTCCAAACAGATTTTACAGGTGGTAAAATAGCTATTAAAGTCTCTGAAACAGGGGAAAGTTATCATAATGTATTTATCGATGATGTGTGGGTTAAGAAGATACATATCCAAGGAAAGCATCCTCAGGTAATAGTACTGGCAGAAAAGTTGTCAAAGAAAGTACATCGTCTTCGTCTGCAAAAATGCACAGAGGGGCAATACGGATGTACTACTATTCATCAATTTTTGGTTGCTGATAAAGCTCAGTTAAGAGCTGTGCCTGCAAAGACTCGTATGATAGAGGTGTATGGCGATTCATATACTTGTGGTTATGGTACAGAAGGGAAAAAAGCCAGTGAGCCATTTCGTATAGATACAGAAAACTGTAATAAGGCTTATGGTTGTATTATTGCTAGATATTTTGATGCAGATTATGCGCTTATTGCTCATTCTGGTCAGGGTATGGTACACGATTGGGGGGATAAAATGCAAATATCAGTAGAGAATATGTCTACGCGTTTTGTTCAGTTATTTGATGCTGCTCAGAAAACGGCTTATGATTTTAAGGTCTATCATCCTGATTTGGTTATGATAAATTTAGGTACTAATGACTATAATCCAGGGATGGTTCCAGATATCTATCAGTATGTTGCGTCTTATAAAAAAATGATACAGACTATCAGAAAACATTATGGTAATATACCGATTTTGTGTGTAACCCCTCATTCAGCCAATGGTTATTTGATGGCATCTTTACAGCAACTAAGTAAAGAAGTTGCAGGATGGTCAAATGTTTACTTCTCTCAACCGATGCCTAATATTGTAACAGAAGCTCGTGATATGGGGTCTGATTGGCATCCGAATTATCAAGGACAGGCAAAAATAGCCATGACTTTAATTCCGCAGATTTCTGCTATTATGGGATGGGATTTACCTATATATGAATATAAAAAATATTAAATATTTAATGCGAAAAATCATGAATTGGAAAAAATTACAGAATGGATCAGATATTCGTGGTATAGCTTTAGAAGGTGTGCCTAATGAAAATGTGAATCTTACAGCTGAAGCTACTACTGTTATTGCAAAAGCTTTTATTACATGGCTTTGCAAACGATTAGGAACAGATGATGTCAATTTAGCTATTGGTGTTGATTCTCGTATCTCAGGTCCTGCTTTGAAAGAAGCTTTTATTAAAGGCGTTACAGAGGTAGGCTATACAATATATGATTGTGGTTTAGCTTCTACTCCTGCTATGTTTATGACTACAATAGATAAAAATAGACCCGTACATGGTGGTGTCATGATCACAGCTAGTCATCTTCCTTTCAACCGTAATGGTATTAAGTTCTTTACTAAAGATGGTGGTCTTGAAAAAGAAGATATTGCTGAAATTCTAAAATATGCTGAGGAAGGTAATCTACCAGAGCCTAAAGTGGGAGGAGTTGTTATTCCTTATAAGTTTATGGATAAGTATGTGGCCCACTTGGTTGATTATATTCGCATTGCAGCAGGCAGCAGCACTCCATTAAGTGGTATGCATATCATTGTAGATGCTGGAAATGGTGGTGGTGGTTTCTTTGCCAAGGTACTTGAACAGTTGGGAGCTAATACAGCAGGTAGTCAGTTTTTAGACCCTGATGGTCGTTTCCCAAATCATATTCCTAATCCTGAAAATAAAGAGGCGATGGCTTCTATTTGTGCAGCAGTAGTGAAGAATAAAGCTGATTTAGGTATTATTTTTGATACGGATGTAGATCGTTCTGCAATTGTTGATAAGAATGGCGAGTCTATTAACCGTAATTCGCTTATTGCCCTGATAGCTGATGTTATTCTTCGTGAGCATCCTAAGAGTACTGTTGTAACAGACTCTGTAACTTCAGATGGTTTAGCTGATTTTATCACTGTACGTGGTGGTCGTCATCATCGTTTTCGCCGTGGTTATCGTAATGTAATCGATGAGGGTATTCGTTTGAATAATTCAGGTGAAGAATGTTGGCTTGCTATAGAAACTTCTGGACATGCTGCTCTTCGTGAGAATTATTTCCTTGATGATGGTGCTTATTTGGTGGCTAAGTTACTAGTTGAAGCAGCCCGCCAACGCAAGGAGGGGGGAGAACTGCAAAACCTTATAGAAGACTTGAAACAGCCTGTTGAAAGTACAGAGGTTCGTTTTACAATTAACTTGGAAGATTTCAAACCATATGGTCAGCAGGTACTTGATGAAGTGGCTGAGGCTGTAAAGAGTGAGGCTGGATGGAATATAGTAGAGCCAAACTATGAGGGTATTCGTGTTAGCTGTACTGATGGTGATGAGCAAGGTTGGTTCTTGCTTCGTCTCTCTCTCCATGACCCTGTATTACCTCTTAATATTGAGTCTAATGTTAAGGGAGGAGTTAAGAAGATCAGTAATCGATTGTTCAATATACTAAGCAAGTATGACAAATTAGAAAAGTAAGTTATAGATATCTATTTTTACAGAAAAAGAGAGTGTGTCATCTTTAAAATGACGCACTCTCTTTGTTATAAATAGTAGTTTCTGCTTAAAACAGAGACATAATCTTATCGATAATTTTATCAATAGTAGAAGAGTCAGCTACTTCGTTTAGCTTCTCAGAGACTTTTTGCTCTACTTTTTTCTCAACATGTTTGGTAACGCGATCTACAGCTTCGTCAACCTTTTTGTCGATTGTTTTCTGGAATTTATTTTCTTCTGAGTTATCATTAGTAACGTCGTCAGAATTATCTTCATCATTGGTGTTGTCAATTGATTCTTCCATCTGTTGCTGATTTTTCTCATTAGAAGTGTCTACTGTGGGACTGTTACTATCGATAGCCTTTAGTATATCATCAGAGTTCATGGTGAATACTTTACCTAGGATACCCCAACTTACAGTATGTTCTGCATCGCCATATTTTACGGAAGTGGTACTGAAGATAATATAATTATGATAATCAAGAACTTCGTTAAATACTTGGTCTACAATATTACGTGTTAGCATACTCGTAAACATTTTTAAACCAGAAGCGAAGATGCCGTCACCTAATTCACAGTCAGCTTTCTTTTGTATGGCTTCTTCTACTTCTTCGCGAATAGCTTCTTCGTGGCTTTTCTTGCTAGGAGCAGTAAAAGCAAAAATAAGTAGAATAATGAAAGCTGCAATGACAGAATACAAAGCTATTTTGCTTTTATCCTTAGTCTTTATGTCATTATCAATCGGATTATTGTTTGGGAATCCCTGACCTGGTTGTAGTATCTGCTGGTCATTTTGTGTAAGTTGTTTTGTTGGCTGAAATGGAGGAGGGGTTACACCTTGTTCATTGGGTGTAGTAGTTCCATTATAGGCAGAAGATCGTGGATCAATACCTCTAAGAATATCTTTAAGTTCTTCTATTTCCCAAGCTGGTGTCCAATTTTGCATCCCTTCGGCCCAAACCAAGGTTTCAGAAGTGATATGACGGTCGAATAATTCTTCTAAAGAAAATGGGCCGCTCTGCTGGCCATTAATGATAATAAAATATTTTTTCATTGATATTACTTGAATAAAAAATGATAATCGATGATAATTTAATTGCTAGTTGCGGTGTGGGTAGCTTTCCACCAGGCTGTCTTTTCTTTGCCTTTGATAGCAACAGTATTAAGACTCAGATCACTGATAGTTAAACCACAGCAAGTATTAACGTTGAAAGTAGTTTCCCCGTAGATACTACTCAAATTGGAATAGAGTAATGTGGTGTTCTGGTGGGCATATACTACTTTACTTATCAGGTCATTGTAGTTTTCTAATTCGGAGTTCTTTAGTCCTAAATGGTTTATGTAGTCTGTCATGTCATAAAAGAGTGGTTCTACCTGAATATGAGAAAAACCATCTAAAACCTGAATGCTGTCACGAAGTGAATCTGCAAGAGTATATTTCGCATTCATTCTGTTCATGAATTCAGCTAAATTATCTAGTTGTCTGCAGTCGATAGCACTAAGTTCGCCATACGGATAGTTTTTTTTATTATTGTAATAGCTGTAAAAGGTGCTAACTATAGAGGAGTATGATGGAGATGCACTTGAGAGGTAATTGAATATCCTTCGATATGGCATACCTTCACCCATAACTTCACTAGTGCTTGCTATTAGATAGTTTGTAACATCTTTTATCTCATATGCAGTTTCTACATTAGCCATGTAGCAATCATCAAATAGAAGATATTGCAGTTTGTGAGATCCTGTTGCAGGATAGGTTATATTACCTTCCGCAGCTAGGAGAGCTTCTTTTAATGTATTTAAATCGACACCATAGCTGCTGATGTCTGATACACTTCCATAGAAGCGTGTGATGTTTTCAATGTTATCACCTTGATTCCAATTAGCTAATGGATTTGTTTGCTGTTTCTTATTAGATTCTTGAGTATTTGATTTTGCGTAATAGGGATAATTAAGCCAGTCTTCTTTATAGGTCCAACCCATGGCATGGCTACCTATAATCATTGCATAGTTGAGAGCTGGAGCTGATGTAAATGCAGTAGTAATAATATCAGCTATACCTTCGGCAGTAGTGTATTCTGTGCCGGAGTATTCTTTGATGTCTTTTTCTTGTATTTGATTGCCATTAACGGTAAGTTCATATAGTCTGGCAGAATTAGCAGAGTTGTTGAAATAAACAATAACTCGTCTGTTATCAAGTCCTTGTGCCAAAATGGCGGCTTTGATACTATCAAGATTTTGTGTCAAATAAGTATACAGACCATCAGCATTTGTAGCTGTTCCTGTCCAAGGCATATATACTAAAAGAGTCTGGGTCGTAATTATATCCTCATCATAAACAGGATCGTCTTTGCATGAGGTTAAGTTTACCAAAACCGTTAAGCCTAAAATAATATAAGTGATAAATTTCTTCATAGTAAAAATAAAAAGGGTACATTCCCTGTGTTATCAAAGAATGTACCCAAATATAAATTATAATTACTTACCCTGTAGTTTTGCGATTGTTTCCTTTAATGCAGCCATTTTCTCTTCTGAGTCACTGAGCTTTTTGCGTTCGCGTGCCACTACAGCTTCAGGGGCATGATCAACGAAATTCTTGTTAGCGAGTTTCTTTTCTACGCTGGCATGGAAACCTTGTAGGTGTTCGAGTTCCTTCTGAGCCTTCTCTAGTTCTGCAGCAACATCAATCAGATCACCTACAGGTACAGCAAATTCGTCAGTACTAACCATGAAGGCAGAAGCATCGTCGCCCTTGGCATTAACTACATTAATGGCTTTCAAATTAGCCATTTTCATAATTACACTGTTGTAAGCCTCGTATGCGTTCTGGCCAATAGCTTGAAGTTCGAGAGCTTCTTTTGGTGCTATGTTCTTCTGGTTACGAACAGTACGAACTCCACCTACAACTTGCTTCATATTCTCGATCGCATCTACCAGTTTATGGTCTGATTCTGAAGGATTATCTATTGTTAGTGTAGCACTCATGATGCTTTCGCCGTTTTTACGGTCGGCAATGTGCTGCCAAAGTTCTTCTGTGATGAATGGCATAAATGGATGAAGCATCTTCATCAATGTTTCGAAGAATTGTAAAGAGCTATTATAGGTAATCTGATCAATAGGTTGAGCCTTTCCATCTACGTAAGCAGGCTTGATCATCTCCAAATACCATGCAGAGAATTCGTCCCAAAATAGACGATATACAGTCATCAGTGCCTCGCTGATACGATACTGTTTAAACTGTTCTTGCATTTCAGCATTTATAACTTTCAGCTTAGCGTCGAACCAGTTGATGGCAATCTTATTCTCTTCAGGCTGTTCAATATCAGCTGTTTGCCAACCTTCAATTAAGCGGAAAGCATTCCAAATTTTGTTATTGAAATTACGACCTTGTTCGCAAAGGCTTTCATCAAAGAGAATATCGTTACCAGCTGGAGCTGCCAACATCATACCCATACGTACACCATCTGCACCATATTTTTCAATCAGCATGATAGGATCAGGTGAGTTTCCTAAACTCTTGCTCATCTTACGACCGAGTTTATCGCGAACAATACCTGTAAAGTAAACATGCTTGAAAGGCATCTTGCCACGATATTCGTAACCAGCCATAATCATACGAGCTACCCAGAAGAAAATAATATCAGGACCTGTTACCAAGTCTGCAGTTGGGTAGTAGTAATTAATCTCTTCATTATCAGGGTTGTTTATGCCATCGAATAAAGAAATTGGCCACAACCATGAAGAGAACCATGTATCAAGAGCATCCTCATCCTGTGTCAGGTCTTCAGCTTTCAAATTGGCATTCTTTTGCTGTGCAAGTTTTAAAGCCTCTTCTGCAGTCTCTGCTACTACTACGTCTTTTTTACCATCAACGGTAGTGAAATAGTAAGCAGGAATACGATGTCCCCACCAAAGCTGACGGCTGATACACCAGTCTTTGATGTTTTCTAGCCAATGACGATAAGTATTCTTGTATTTTTTAGGATAGAATTCGATGTCATCATTCATAACCGGGCCAAGTGCAATTTCTGCGAAGTGTTCCATTTTAAGGAACCATTGAGTAGATAGCTTTGGCTCGATAGGTACATTAGTACGCTCAGAGAATCCTACTTTGTTATCGTAGTCTTCAATCTTCTCCATTAGTCCTGCATTCTGAAGGTCGATAGCGATTTGCTTACGGACATCCATACGGTTCATACCAACATATAGACCTGCAGCTTCAGAAATGGTACCATTATCGTTAAAAATATCGATAGTTTCAAGACCATGTTTTAAGCCTAGGGCATGGTCATTAATATCGTGTGCAGGAGTTACTTTGAGACAGCCTGTACCAAACTCTATGTCTACATAGCTATCCTCGATAACTGGAATTTCGCGATTTACAGCAGGAACAACAACATGAAGACCTTTTAACCAAGTATTCTTAATATCATCAGGGTTGATACACATGGCGGAGTCACCCATGATAGTCTCAGGACGCGTAGTTGCTACTACTGCATAATACCCTTTTTCGTCCTTGTGCATGATGTTGCCTTCATCTTTTCGCTCTACCTTGTCTTGTTCTACAACGTAGTACTTTAGGTAATAGAGCTTAGAGTGCTCATCCTTATAAATAACCTCTTCGTCAGAAAGTGCAGTTTGTGCTTGTGGATCCCAGTTAACCATACGTACACCACGATAAATAAGGCCTTTATTGTAAAGGTCAACAAAAACCTTGATGACACTCTTTGAGCGAGTCTCATCCATAGTAAATCCTGTACGGTCCCAATCGCAAGAGCAGCCTAATCTTCTTAACTGTTTTAAGATAATGCCTCCATGTTCATTGGTCCAGTCCCATGCATGCTCAAGGAATTGTTCACGAGTAAGGTCTGTCTTCTTGATACCTTCTTGAGCCAATTTGTTTACTACTTTTGCTTCAGTTGCGATAGAAGCATGGTCTGTACCTGGTACCCAGCATGCATTTTTACCTTCCATGCGTGCACGGCGCACAAGAATGTCCTGTATTGTATTGTTCAGCATGTGACCCATGTGGAGGACACCAGTAACATTAGGAGGTGGGATGACGACAGTGTAAGGTTCACGTCCATCAGGTTTACTACTAAAGAGCTTGTTGTCAAGCCAGTACTGATACCATTTTGACTCCACGTTTTGTGGGTCGTACTTACTTGCTAATTCCATTCTAACTTTTATCTTTTTACGTATTTTTAATCTTAGTCGTATGCTGTCTGAATATAGTTGATAGCATAATCGGGTACAAAATTACGAAAATTCTTTTTAATAATGTAATAAATAATAGAATTTGTTATTTCCAAACTTTTTATTACCTTTGCATCTGATGGGTAAATTATACCGCCTTTAATTCATTAGATTATGCATACAAGAGAAGAAAAAATTGAGGCTTTTGGTCGTCTTCTGGATGTTCAGGAACGTCTCCGCAAAGAGTGTCCCTGGGATAGGAAACAAACGTATGAAAGCCTTCGTCCCAATACTATCGAAGAAGTGTTTGAACTGTGTGATGCCTTGATGAAGGATGATCGCAAAAATATATCCAAAGAACTAGGTGATGTCATGGAACATGTGTTGTTATATAGTATTATGGGTGATGAAACAAATGATTTTGATGTGGCTGATGTATGTAATCAACAAGCAGATAAGCTAATGTTCCGTCATGATTTTATCGATTGGAGGGGATGGAAGCTTACTCGTTCTGATATGGTGGTAAATGATTCTGGCCAGGTGGTTTATCGCGATGAGTTAAATCGTGTTCTTGTTGATAGTGATGCTCCTCAAACAGCTTCGCAGGTGGAATCAACTTGGGAGCAGCGTAAACAAAAAGAGCGCGATGGAAATAAAACCGTTTTAGGAGGTGTTCCTGATTCTCTACCGTCTCTTATTAAGGCTTATCGCATTCAGGATAAAGCTCGTAATGTAGGTTTTGACTGGAAGGATAAAGGCGATGTTTGGAAAAAAGTTCGTGAAGAATTGGATGAATTAGAGACAGAAATTCGAAAAGAAGATCAAGAAAATTCAACGAAGGAATTGGGCGATTTTCTCTTTAGTGTGATTAATGCAGCTAGATTATATAAGCTAAATCCTGATAATGCTTTGGAAAGTACAAATCAAAAATTTATTTCTCGTTTCGGATATGTAGAACAAACGTTGAAGTCTTTAGGTAAGTCATTTAAAGATACGGACTTAGAGGAAATGGATAAACTTTGGAATGAAGCAAAACAAATAGAAAGAAATAAACAATAATATTATGAAAAAATTGATACCGGTAGTTGTAATGGCTGTGTCTGCTATGATGATGGTTGGTTGCAATGATACTAAGAAAAAAATGCCAGTTGTAACGGTTTCTGACAGCATACGGACGAGTGAGGATGATAATGATACCACTGTCTATGGTGTATGTGGTGAAGGATCTTCTATGCATATGATTCAGTTGATTACGGATAGTGGTGATACCATCGAGTATATGTTTGGCATAGAGGATGATAATCCTGTACAGGGTGGACTACTTGAGGGCGATCGTATGGCCGTGTGTGGCTATAAAACTGAAGATGGTAGTTTGGTTGCCAATAAAATTATAAACTTGACGACTTTATTAGGTAGATGGGTGAGTTTGGATAAGAACTTTGAAATAGAAGAGGGGGGTACTGTTCGTAATTTTACAAATGCCGAAAAGAATCCTTGGAATGTTTGGAAAATCTATAACGGTAACCTTTTACTTAATCGGGATACTTTTGAAATTACAAGTTTGGGTGCTGATAGCCTATATTTAGAAAATAATAATGGCATCTTTACTTATAAACGTCAGAAAAATGAGGGTGGGGTAAAATTATCTCAAAAATAATATTCGGGTCATGGAACCATTTAAAATTCATATTTTAGGATGTGGAAGCGCTCTCCCTACATTGCATCATAATGCATCTTCTCAAATAGTCGAGATTCGTGAAAAGCTCTTCATGATAGATTGTGGTGAGGGTACGCAGATGCAGTTGCGTAAAAGTAAAATACGATTTACAAAAATCAGTGCGGTTTTTATATCGCATTTACATGGTGATCATTGTTTTGGTCTTATAGGTATGATTTCAACTTTTGGAATGTTGGGGCGTACAGCAACTTTGCATGTGTATGCGCCAGCTGACTTTGGACCGATTCTTCAGCAGCAAATTGATTTTTTCTGTACAGGACTCGAATTTAAAGTTGAATTTCATCCTGTTGACACATCTAAATCGCAAGTTATTTATGAAGATCGCAGTTTGACGATTGAAACGATACCCTTGGAGCATCGTATAGCATGTTGTGGCTTTATCTTTCGTGAAAAGCCGCTTAAGCCACACATTCGGAGAGATATGTTAGATTTTTTACAAATTCCTGTAAGCCAAATAAATAATATCAAGGCTGGAGCCGATTGGACAACAGAGAGTGGGCAAGTTATACCTAATAGTAGGTTGGTTATTCCTGCTGATCCTGCTAGAAGTTATGCTTATTGTAGTGATACCCGTTATATACCGACTTTGCACCAATTATTATGTGGAGTAGATACCATATATCATGAGAGTACTTATGCTAGCGATTATGAAGATCGTGCACGACTGTATTATCATAGCACTTCTAAACAAGCGGCTTCTGTAGCCCGTGATGCAGGAGCTAAGCAGTTGCTTTTAGGACATTATAGTGCCCGCTATATTGATGAAAGCAAAATTCTTGCAGAGGCTAAGGCTATATTCCCAAACAGTAAGTTAACTGATGAAGGAAAAATATTTGATGTTTAGATTGTTAATTTTTATATTTTTTATCAATCTATTAAAAAAAATATTATCTTTGCAATATCTATATTAATTTGATTTATTGTATGAAAAATAGTATACTTACTATAATCGTTTTAATCGGTATGTTGGTTGCACCTTTTGTTACCGAAAGTGCTCAGGCTGCTGTAGCTATCGAGATTAGCGATATCGATGCAAATGACGTGACTATTAGCGTTCGTGGAGAAATTCTTCATGTTTTTAATGCAAGTGGTCAGGTTGTTCATATTTATAATTTGGCGGGCGTCTGTGTTGGTACTTATCGTGTGGAAAGTAATGAAAAGCAATTCAATCTGAGCAATCTTACACGAGGATGCTATATTATTAAAGTTGGAAAAACGGTTAGAAAAGTATCTATCAGTTAATTCGTGTGTCAAATTAAGGTAAATTACAGTAGTATCATCAGTTGATAGATATCGTTAAATGGGAATTTAATCTTTCGTATATTTAAGGTATTTGAGTGTTGTTGAAGAAGAATATCGGTTTTTTGGGGGCCATTTTTGTCTGTTTATTATGCTTTACAGCATGTGAAAAACGTGCAGGTAATCCGAATAGACATTTATCATTAGAGTATTATCAGACTCTAAGTGATGATATTTATGCCTTGAATTCCCATCGTATTCGTGCATGTATTGATAGTCTAATCCGTTTGGATCAAGATTCAATGACTCCAGACTATCGTACTCGTGGTTATTATAATGAGCGTAATCCATTCTTGTGGATTACTCGACATGGTGTAGATGAAAGGGTGGATACTCTTTTAGCTTATTTGCGGACAGTATCTGATATGGGATTCTCACAAAAAAAATTCCGTGTTAAGCAGATAGAAGATGATTTAATTCGTATTCGTCAGTTGAAAGTGGATAGTAAGGATGATAATCGAATTAATGATGTAATGGCTCGTTTGGAGTATAATCTTACCAAAGCTTATCTGCGATATACCTCAGGGCAACGGTTTGGATTTGTAAATCCAAGTTATGTGTTTAATCAACTAGACAAAATTGACGGGACTGATAGATTTAGAACTCTTTATGGCGATAAAAGCGAAGCTAGTAATCGAGAGTTCTATGATTCGATACTTCATAAAGTTACTGTTGATAGTGTAAAGGAAGTGTTAAGGGAAATACAACCGGCTAATCCTTTTTATAAAGATTTGATGAGTCGGTTACAAAAGCCAAATATAACAGCAGAACAACGTAGACTACTTCTGGTAAATATGGAAAGAAGCCGATGGCGTTTGTCAGATTATCCATATCTTCATACCAAATATGTTATTGTTAATATTCCAGCACTATCCTTGTTCGCTGTAGACGGGGACAAAGTACAGCAAATGAAAGTAGTTGTAGGTGCTCTGAAAACGAAAACGCCTCTTTTGCATAGTAATTTTACTCGTATGGATATAAATCCTCAATGGTTAATACCGATGAGTATATTGAAGTCGAGTGTTGCTCGATTTGCTGGCAATACTTCTTATTTCAATCGACATCACTATTTTATACGTAATCGTAGTACAGGTAAAGTTGTTCCTACAAATCAGGTAACCAGTGCCATGATTCTTAGTGGTAACTATGTGGTTGTGCAAGAGGGTGGACCTTATAATAGTCTCGGACGAATTATCTTTCGTTTTAATAATGATTATTCCATATATTTGCATGATACCAATTCTAGAGGTGTATTCCAAAAAGAAGATCGTTGTTTGAGCCATGGTTGTGTTCGTGTAGAAAATCCCTTTGATTTAGCTGTTTTTATGTTAGATAATAATAAGTCTGTTATCGAGCGAATCAAATATTCAATGACTGTCGACTCTGTGACAGGACCTGATAAAAATAAACTCATCCACAGCATGAAGGTGATGCAGGATATTCCGGTGTTTATCGTCTATTACACACTGTATCCAAATAGACAAGGTGAGTTGGAGCAGTATCAGGATGTATATGGTTATGATCAGATCATTTATAAGCATCTTAAAAACTATATGTTTTAATGTGGATAATTAATTAAAAGATTTCTTGTGAATATAGATGAGTCTTCCATATTAAAGAATTTACGAGATCCCTCTACTGTTCGTGTAGGGTTTTCCATGCTGGTAAAGCAGTTTAGCCAATCGCTTTACTGGAAGATTCGTCAGATTGTACTCAGTCATGACGATGCTGACGATGTGCTTCAAAATACTTTCATTAAAGTATGGAATAATTTAGATCAGTTTGAGGGGAAATCCTCATTATCAACTTGGCTTTATCGTATTGCCATCAATGAATCTCTTGACTTCTTGCGTAAAAAGAAACAAGAATTGGAGATTGATATTGATGCGGATGTATCCGTAGCGAACCGTTTATTGGCAGATGATTTTTTCGATGGTGATGAGATGCAGGCTTTGTTGCAGGAGGCTATTAGTAGATTGCCTGAAAAGCAGCGAGTAGTATTTAATATGAAATATTATGATGGTATGAAATATAGTGATATGAGCAAGATTTTAGGGACAACAGAAGGTGCCTTGAAAGCTTCTTATCATATAGCAGTGCAAAAAATTACAGAATTTTTAAAGGCTCACCATTAAACCTTTATTTTTTTACTACGTCTAACAAATATATAAATAATAACATTAGCAATGACGAAAGAAGAAAAGTTACTTTCTGATAAATATGGTAAGGATCCTGGATTCATGGTTCCTAAAGGATATTTTGAAGATTTTGCTGATCGAATGATGGCTCAGATACCAGAAAATTCTACAGCAAAGGTGGTGAATATTCGTTCTTCGCATTGGCATCGCTTACGTCCGTATGCAGTTGCAGCAGCTAGCGTATGTGTGGCTATCTTTAGCATAACTACTTATGTTCAAAATCATCATGATAGTGAACTTGGTTCAGCTTCTGCTTCTATATATAAACAGCAGAGCAATTCTGATGCGTGGGATGAGGCCGTAGACTACACTATGTTTGATAATGCAGATCTATATGCCTCTATGGAAGATTTCGGCAAATAGAATAAAGGTAATTAACGTATAAATGAGTATGAAATTTAAAATAATAATGCTTCTCGTTGCTCTTATGATGTCAGTTCAGGTTTGGTCTGATAATCCTGAAAGAGTAAAAGCAAAGTTTGATCCGAAACGATTTGAAGCAGAGATGGAACAGTTTATTACGAGCCAAGCGGCGTTAAGTCCGTCTGAAGCTGCGTCTTTTTTCCCAATATATAGGGAAATGCAAAAGAAAGCACGTGTGCTCTTTGAAGAAATGCGACGCTGCCACATGACAGATTTGTCCAACCAGCGAGCTTGTAAACAGGCTATTATAAAGATGGATGAGTTAGATTTGGAACTTAAGGAAGTTCAAAGGACATATCATCTAAAATTCATGAAAGTTCTTTCGCCAGCGAAGGTGCTTAAGATTATCAAAGCGGAAGAAAAATTTCATCGTAATGCTTTTAAAAGAATGGTTCAGCGTAGACAAAATAATGATTAGTTTATTTAGTTTTAAGGAATTAATAATATAGATTTTACTTTTTGTGTAAAATTTCATAAGCGCGAAGAAGGGGAGATGCAGTGATGTATTTCTCCTTTTGTGTATATTAGCCAGTTTGTAGTTTTAAGTTATTTAATAAGAGTGGTATGAAAGTGTGCGTTTTTTGTTAGGAAGTGCGAGAGGATATAAAACTAAAAAAGGAGAGTAATTATTTTACTCTCCTTTTTAATCCAACTTGATGTTTGAACATCAAGTGATTCCGTTGGGGTTCGAACCCAAGACCCACAGCTTAGAAGGCTGTTGCTCTAATCCAACTGAGCTACGGAACCATGGATACCGTTTGTTATACAAACTTAAAGTGACTTCGCTGGGATTCAAACCCGGAACCTTCTGATCCGTAGTCAGATGCTCTATTCAGTTGAGCTACGAAGCCTTTTTCTATTTGCGTTTGCAAAGGTACTATATTTTTTTGAATTAACCAAATTTTTTTCTAACTTTTCTTATATACTTTGTCAAGTAAATATTTGTTGTACTAATTAATTTTCTGTTATAAAGGACTTTAGATGCCTGTTCTTACCGATGCCTTTGTTAGGAAAAAGCGATATTGATGGCCATAAGATGATAACTTCAGCCAAGGAGTATCCTGTCATGGAAAAAATTTCAAAACGCTTTATGCTGAAAAATATATCTCAAAAGAGGCAGGGCTTTTAGATTTAATTTGTATTTTTGTCATGTCTGTTGTTGAAACGCTTGTTTTTATTTAGCAACACTAAAATAGGTGTATTTTACGACACGGCAGAATCATGAGCAAAAAAATGTTGTTCGGTGCTTATAATGAAAATCAAATCAAAGTGTTGCAGTGTTAAGGTTTATTATTTTACTATCATGCGAAAGTTGATTTTATTTGTTTTATTTTTCTTTTGTGTATATGCTCATCAAGTTTTTAGTAAAAAAGTGTTTAGACCTGGTGAAGTAGTTCCGGAGTCGTATATTAAATCATACGGTTATCGCTCTTTTTTTACTTCACATCAGATTCCTGATACTATTTTTAAGAAGATGTTTGGAAAATCTTATAAAGAAAATTGTACTGTGCCCCGTAGTTCTTTGCGTTATATTCTTTGTCTTCATAAGGATATTGCTGGCAAAACCATTGTGGGAGAGATGGTGGTCAATGCTTCTATTGCTCAAGATATTCTAAGTATTTTTCGTCAACTCTATGAAGCTTCATATCCTATAGAACGCATGAGACTAGTCGATTATTGGAATGCTGATGATGAAATGTCTATGCGGGCTAACAATTCTAGCAGTTTTAATTTTCGTTTTATTTCTCATACTAATGTTGTGTCTAAACATGGTTTGGGATTGGCTATAGATATTAATACGCTATACAATCCTTATCATAAATATCTTAAAGACGGTAAGGAAATTGTTGAGCCGATTACAGCTAAACCTTATCTTAATCGGAATGCTAATTTTCCATATAAAATAGTAAAAGGTGATTTATGTTATAGATTGTTCAAAAAATATGGCTTTAATTGGGGTGGTGAATGGAAGTCTAGTAAAGACTATCAGCATTTCGAAAAATAAGTCTATTGTAGATTTTTTTTTGACGGAGGCGGTAAGAAATGTAATCATTTTGTAAATATACTCGTAAAAGGTGAAGGAAAAAGATATTTTTTTTCAAAAAGATTTGCTGCTTATATTTGAAATGACTATATTTGTAGCGTTAATTATACAATTGAGGTTAATTTATTCGCTTGAAGGGTTGTTGTCTGAGAAGACCGCAATCCTTTTTATTTTTAAATGATTTTTTATTTATTATAGAGACTGACAATGAGATTTGCTATACTAAATGGCATTCTTGTCATTGATGTATAATAGTTGACATCCTCTTGTATTTTTCCTTCTTTTGCTTTCAGATCATTGGGCATCACATAAATACAATCACGTTGTTGAAGGTAATAAAAGGGGTCGTTAAATACATTGGCATCCCTCAGGTCAAAGCGGTGTACCACTTTAGCTCCATCGAAGCCTTCTCTTATTAATAGAATATTATCACGGCGACCATATTCTGTAAGATCACCAGCTTGTGCCAAAGCTTCTACTAAGCCGATATGATCTCCTGTTATTTGAATGTCTTTAGGACTTCTTACTTCTCCTACTACTGTCACGAAGAAGTCTTGTATTTTTACGGTTACGACCGGTCTTCCACGTTTAGTAAAATATTTGTTTACTCGTGAGGAAATCAGATCTCTTACCTCATCAGTTGTTTTTCCAACTACTTTTAGCCGTCCAATTACAGGAAAATTGATGGTTCCATCGTTTTCTACTAGATATTTTTGTAAGCTTTCTGAAGGAGATTGTTGTCCGGTGGTGCTATTAGTAGAAAAATTCAAATTGAATGGTTGAGAAGTTTCTGGGTCGATAGACTGTACGGTAATCGTGAGAAAATCTTTTGGCTTTATTCGAATACTATAGTCGTGACTTGACAGACGCATTACTACCTGATTAGCATTTTGAAAATATGGAACATCCTTAGAATATTTATACATGTCCATAATCGTGCAACTGCTGAATAAAGGCAGAGTTATTAAAATGGCCAAGATTTGACGGAACAATCTCATAAGGCTTGTCAACTAGTCATTATACGACTTGAAATCAGCGTGTGCAATTTCAACGAGGTGGATGCTATGTCCGGCGCTATTCAAGATAGGCCGTGGTAAAAACCAACTCAGAATAAGTGTATTGTTTCCATCAGGATCAACCCATTTTTTAGGTTTATATGGATACTTTGTATACAGCCTTATCATCTGTATCTCATCCTGTGAGACATCCACATCCGGAAAATGGTAAACATGATGATTGGGATTTTCCATTTGTCCCTTTCTGTCAAGATAACTGGTATCATAAACTAGAAAGCGCCCAAGATTGCAGTCAGCGTTGACACGAAAGCTAATGTATTCGTGGTCCTCACCTGGCTGTTTTAGTTCATAAATTGCTATATCCATTGAATTGAAATTTCATTTATTGATGCAAAGATACTAAAAAAAAAGATAACGTCCAAATACAATTGTTTCTTCATGGTCGCGCTGTAATAATTAATAAAATGCTTGCTATTTTTAAGTATTATTTTATAAATTTGCACAAGATTTATACATCGCTTTATTTTTTTTAGAAATCATATAATTTTAGACATGAAGAAATCATTACATTATTCCTGGCTCAGCTTAGCCCTTGCTATAGGAATATTTTGTTCCTCATGCATGGATAGAGACTATTCTTTGTCGGATATCGATGCAATTTTTGGAATTGGTTCAGACTCTTTGGCATTGCCTGTAAACAACTCTACTGCAGAGATACCATTAGATTCATTTGTCCACATCAATACGTCCAATTTTATTGATATTTTAGATAATGGAGATTATGTTTTCCATCTTTCTGATGCTTCAGAAAAGACGGCCTCTGCCACAGTAAAGGAAGTAACTCAGGAAGCTCGTGAATTTCCACAACGTTATGTATCTTTACCATTAATGGGGCTTGCAAAGAATAATACTCGTAAGCGTACATCAGTAATAGGTGATGGCGATGGAACTTTTGTAATAACTGAAGCTGATAGTCTTGCATTGGCCACTTTTAATTATTCCATCAGTAATGTGCCTGATGAAATATATGATTTAACTTCAGCAACTTTTGATGATACATATTTGGATGTAACATTCTCCTTCAATTCTGCTTTTCAAGGTTGTTTTAAGCAGGTTTACAATATGGCTTTCCGTTTGCCATCATTCTTTGTTCTTGATAAAGCAGTTTATAACGGGCAAGAAATTAATCCTACAGCAAATCAAGTGTCATTGCTTAATCTTTCTACCAGTTCTAGTCATACTATCCGTTTTTATGTGAAGGGTCTTGATTTTACTGCAAACGATAAACTTGGATCTTTGGTATTCACAAAAGGGGAAAGCATAAAAGCATCAGGTCATGTTGGTTTGGCTATGACTTTGCTTAAGCAAGATTTGATAAAGACAGAAGGATTGGTTAATGGTGCCATCGTGGGATCTGCTAAGGTGAGTAAGACAACTATTAGCTATGCTACAGGTAAATTTTCTCCATCGTTTAATTTTGCCAATTGGGGTAGCGTGAAGCTAAATAATATTCCATCAGTGTTGTCTGATGATTCTGTTAAGGTAGATCTTTATGATCCTCATGTTAATCTTACCATATCATCTACTCCTATATTGCCGATAGATGTTAAGGTTTCAGGAAATCTTATAGCTTATGATGCAGCTAATCAAGTGATAAAGTCTTTGGCTATAGATCCGTTTATTATTCCTAGAAATGCAGGAGTAGTTAGTCTCAGACGTAGATATGCTGCTAGCAGTGGTGATACTTCTGTAGTGGTAGTTCCAGAGCTCTCTACTTTAGTAAATAAGATTCCTTCTGTTATTAAATTTGCAGATATTAAAGCTATTGGCGATACTTCGACTTCTACTTCAGTTCAGTTGGGTACTAGCTATACATTAACTAGTAAATATGCAGTAGACTGTCCTTTGGCTTTTGCAGATAGTGCACGTATCGTATATCGTAAGGATATGACAGGGTGGAACAGCAGTTTGAAAGATCTTCAGTTTAAAGATGAAGATACTGAAATTGTGGTAACATCTGATGTGGAAAACAAGATTCCTATGTATCTTCAGCTTTCTGCTTATGGTGTTAATAATAGAGGTCAAGCGATAAGTGATAGTCGTCTTAAGATTGTTGTAGAGAATGTTATAGCTCCGTCTTTGGATGGTAAAACACCAGTGCATACTTCTGTGCGTGTTGTTGTTAAACCATTAGATCCAACTGTCCTCAAGGATTTAGATGGTATAAAGATTCGTTTTGATGGAACTACAAGTTATGATGGTGAGTCCATTCAGAATGTTGGCTTGAATGCCTATTATCAGACATTGAAGATGAACAATATAGCTGTAACAATTTATGGAAAGCTTATCTATGATGCGAATTAATCCATAAATATTGTTAAGTATGAATTTAATTTTTTTAGAATAGATGAAAAATCGAATGAAACAACTGGGGTTGGTATCAATCTTCAGTTTCGCAATATTGCCAGCACAGGCTCAAGGTTCTATGTCTGGCTTTTTTACAGATGGGTTCTTGTACCGTCATCAGATGAATCCAGCTCTTGGCAACGATAGTACTACTTATATTTCTATTCCTGTTATTGGTAATATCAATGCAAGAATGTATGGTAATTTTGGACTTCAGGATGTTCTCTTTGATAATCCTCGTTATCCAGATGCTAGTAATAAGAAAAAAACGACTTTCTTGAGTCCGTATATCGAAAATGGATTAGATGGTTTCAGTAAGGGTAATAATCGTGTTGGTGCTGATGTAAAAGTAGGTTTACTTTCTGCAGGTTGGAAAGGAATGGGTGGCTATAACACTTTTGATGTTAATCTACGAGCTACTGCCGATGTAAAGATACCTTATGAATTTCTCGCATTTGCTAAAGATACAGGCAATAAAGATTATGATATGGGTGATCTTGATGCAGAGGCTACTAGCTATGTAGAAATAGCTTTGGGGCACAGTCACCAAGTTAGCGACCGGTGGAAGGTCGGTGGAAAACTAAAATTCCTTTTGGGGCTTGGCAATGCACGTCTTCAAATGCATAATATGAAAGCTACTCTTTCTGATAATCAGAAGTGGGAGATTTCTGGTGATGCAGTAGCAGATGTTTCTATTAAGGGCTTTGAGTATAAGAGTAAGTATAAGCAATACAATAGTAGGGATGAGCAGTATAGTTATGTAAATGACGTTAAAGTAAGTGGATACGGTATCAGTGGTTTTGGTATGGCTGCTGATTTTGGTGCTGAATATAAGGCTGGAGATAGATGGAATCTAAGTGCTGCTTTACTTGATTTTGGTTTTATTAGTTGGAGTAATGATATTCAGGCTAAGAATATTTCTAATCATGTTACCTTTGATGGCTTTCATGATTTGACTGTTGGGGGTGATAGTGATAATCCGATGGATAAGCCTGCTGATGAATATGCTGATCAGTTTATGGATTTTGCTCATCTTACCTCTTTAGGTGATCAGGGAAAGCGTACCACTATGCTTGGTGCAACCCTTAATCTTGCTGCTAGTTATAAAGCATGCGATTGGTTTAAGGTTGGATTGTTAAGTTCTACCCGTTTGCATGGATCATTCAGCTGGACAGAGGCTCGATTAAGTGGTAACTTTATGCCATTGTCTTGGGTAGATGGTAATGTAAATGTTGCTGTAGGAACATTTGGTCCTAGTATAGGCTGGTTGTTGAATTTTCATCCTATGGGTTTCAATTTCTTTATTGGTATGGATCATGTGTTGGGTAAGCTGTCTAAGGAAGGAATTCCTTTGAATAGTAATGTTCAATTAAGTACTGGTTTTAATATACAGTTCTAAATTATAATTTTTTACACAAGAAGCATCTCAATTTGAGATGCTTCTTGTGTAAAAAATACAAACCGGTCTGCTCTCGCGAGCAAGCCGGTCGAAACTAAATTAACATATGATTAGCGGATAAAAAAATTTTCTTTCATTGAAGTCTTTAAATAATTAATATATTCGTTAAAAAGCAATAGTAATTGGATTATAATTAGAAAGCATGAAATTGTATTTCTGCAAGATCATCCATTCTATGGATTTCGGCTTTATGCCAACAGAAATATCATGTTTGAATTAATACTTGTTGAGTTTTTATAATTTATTATTCTCATTATTCTGTTTTATCATGATAGGATGTTTGTACGTATGTTCATATGCAAAGATAGCAATTATTTCTGAATTGTGAAATAATTGCTATCTTTTTTTACATTTTTTTTGTTATTTTCTATACATTATGTATTTATTCTTTACTTTCTTTTTTAGGGTTTTGTGATTTATTATGGACCTTAAACTGGTCAAATCCTTCACCAACAACAGCTTGAACATTACTCTCTGTAACAAAGGCATTTGGATCTATTTCGTTTATGAGATTAAATATTATATTTTTTTCTCTACGCTTTGCCATAATGAAAAGCATCTTGACATCTCGTCCTGTATAGAAACCGTGTGCTTCTATAACAGTAGCTCCTCGATGTGGGTAAACAGCGATGCGTGATGCGATTTCTTTATATTTTTTGCTAATAATAAAGAACTGTACATTTTTTCTTCTACTTTCAAACACTTGGTCAACGCAGAAACTACTAACGCAAAGTACTACATAACCATAAATCACTTTTTCCCAATTGTGAAGAACAAGGTAGGATGAAGAAATGATAATAATGTCAATTATCATGATGATTCGTCCTAATGAAATATCACGATATTTATTAATAATCGCTGCAACGATATCTGTACCGCCGGAAGATCCATTATATGACAGCGCCAGACCAATTCCTGATCCGCAGAAAATTGCTCCGATTAGTGCGGCCATGAAGGGTTGGTCGGCCAACAAATGTTGGCTGGCAGCTGTTGTGCTGAAAAAGGATGTATAAAAGGTGAGGATAATAACGGCAAAAATGGTTTTAATGCAGAATTTCCAACCAAGAATTTTTAGTGCTATCAGTAATAAAATAGCGTTGATAACAAAATAGCTAGTCTGTGGTGGAATGCCTGTACCCCAATATAGTACACTGGCTATACCCGGTACTCCAGAACTGGTTATATGGTTTGGTAACAAGAAAAGGGTCCATCCCATTCCGTATGAAATCATGCCTATGGCAATCATTAGATAATCTCGGAGCTCTTTGAAAAGCATTTTATTTTCCATTTCTCTCTCGTATTAGCGTAGAAGTTTAAATTGCTGTACAAAGGTAGTGTTTTTTATATGTTATTCGATAATATTTTGCTTATTTTTTTTTATCTGTCACTTTTTGCTTTAAAATATTGACTTTTTGTTTCGCTTTATGAAGAATATTGCATTTTATTTATATCTTTGCGGTATATTTGAAACTAGTTTTATTTGTAAATGAAAAAATTATTACTTGCATCTTTTTTAACCCTGATGGGCATACCAGTCTTAGCTCAAGTACCTGATACGATCTCTTTTAATGAAACTTGGCTTTTTAAGATGTATCGTTCTTCAAACGTTGTTCCTCAAAATGTAATGAGTGCAAATTTTGATGATTCTCAATGGACTTTTCAGATGATGCCTGCACAATGGCGTGCTATTCCTCAAAAATGGGCAAAAGATAATGTCGTTGGTGTTTATCGTGGATGGGTTAAACTGTTGCCTGAATGGGCCAATAAGAGTACTCGTGTTATGCTACATGTAGGTAATAGTACGGCTCCAATGGATATCTATGTTAATGGATTTAAGGTGGGGATTACTTCTAAATATTATGCTACTATGGAGTATGATATTACGAAATATTTAAAAAAAGGCCGTAACCTTTATACTTTCATAATGAGTCGTTGGGAAAAAGGAGAAACGGCTTTATTTCCTGGTATAATTAGTCCTTCTTTTATTTATCGCTTGAAGAATGGTGCCGAGCCAGTTCTTAGTAAAATTCCTGATGAGGTAAAAAATGGAAAAGTCAAGGGAATTCCCGTTCGTATTATTGATAGGTTATCTGTAGAACCTCCTACGGGATGGGTTGAGTCTCCTAAGCATACTCGACGTACGATTGATTTGATCAAGCGACTCAATTATAATGCTGTTGCATATAATAAAGCTTCTTCTGAAAATTCGTTTATGGAGGCTTGTGAAAACAATGGTATAGCTGTAGTTCGTGCAGAAGCGCCAACCCAAGAGTGTTTTATTGATGAGAGGGGACAGTTTACGGATGCAGGTTTACGTGCACTTCATCAAACGCAGTTGTTAGAGGCTAAGCTTGTAGATGCATCTCATGTTCAAGTAAAAATTAGCAATAAGGATGTTTATAAAGATTTCAAAGGTCTGGATTTGATATGGCAGTTGTATGCTAATGGACATGTTATTGATCATGGCAGTATTCCTGCGGATCTAGCTCATTTGAGTAGTCGTGAATATGCTATTAGTTGTAAGCAGGACGAGGTTCCGGTAAATGAGGAACTTATTCTTAAAATGATTTATCAGGACCATAAATCTGGTGATGTGTTTGGTTATGATCTTCTAGATCTTCGTCCATATAATGCGAGTGACGCAATTGCTAAGGGAGAGGCAAAAACTCAACAATATAGTGAGATGCGCAAGCCAAAATTGATTGACAAAGAGATGCTTGAAGTAACATGTGATGATTATACCGTAACATTCGATAAAACAACAGGTTATCTTACAAATTATACGTTGTTTAATCATCATTATCTCACTGGAATTCGCCCTGCGGTTTCTTGCCATTTAAATAATATTACAGTTAGTAAGCCCGACAAGAAAAAGCCAACAGTCGTAGTAGTTCATTATAAAGGAGATGGTGATACACGTGATTTCACAATGACTTATTCTATTTCATTGAGTGGAGTATTAACTGTCAGCATAACAAACAATACTAGCATCCAGCTAGATTATACTCCGTATATGGATCAATTAGAGTATTATGCTAAGGGAGATATAACTCCTATATATTCACGAAAATATAATAGTATGGTTGCTGATGTGAAGTGGTGGGAACAGATGGAAGCCAGTGGTTATGGGTTACGTTTGATTTCAAAAGAAGGATTTGGAATAATTCCAGGTAAAACTAAGACTCAAATGACTATTGTTCCAACAGTTAAGAATTTTGCATTAAATTTATTTCGTAGGTAATTTTTGACAGAGAATAATAAGGTGTAAAGGTTGTTTGTTTGCTTTTGCACCTTTTTTAGTTTAATAGACTATTACTTGTATAATATAACTTATTGCCCTGATTTTATTCTTGATTTATAATATTAAAGTGTCTTTTTTTTAAAAAAAAGCAAATAAATGTTTGGATACTATTAAAAAAAAAATTAATTTTGTTCCCATATTGTAGATAAAAAGAAAATAAGTTAATGGGTTAAATCATGAAAATCATATTATAATCCATCAGATTTATGTTTAAGAAAAACATATATATTTATTATTAAATTAAAAATTTAAGTCAAATGAAAAACCGTTTTACTAAATTGTATCTTGCTTTTGGAGTTGTGTCTCTTACAGCAAGTACTTTCGTATCTTGTAAAGATTACGAAGGTGATTCAATTTGGAAAGAGAATGTTGCTAAGACTATGTCTCTTTTTGAAGCTTACAGATTACAACAGGATGCTTTAGGTAAGCAAGTTGTTATTAACAAAGATTCAATTTACACTCTTGCTCAAGCAATTGCGGCAAACAATCAAAAATTACTTGATCATGATGATCTGATTGCTGGTCTCTCTGATGATTACAAAAATCTTTATAAAAAGGCTGTCGCAGATTCAGCAACTCTTGCTGCTGCAGATTCTTTAAATCACTTGCATGATTCTTTGGCAATTAAAGCTTTGGATGTAAAGGTTGATACTACAGTTGCAGCTTTGACAAAGGCTTATCAGACAGCAGATTCTTTGCTTCAGGATCAGATTGATTCTTTGGATGCTCGTGTAACCAAGATAGAAGAAGCTCTAAAGAAAAATGTAACAAGCGTAGAAATCAATGGTACATATAATCCAATCTATGGTACATATGCAATTCCTGCAGGTAATGTCCGTTCTACTATTCTTGGTACATTCTATGGTGATTTTGATGCTGTAAACTTCCCTAAGGCCGTATCTGGTGTTATCTCGACTTCCGAAGTAACCGGTGTAACAAGAGTCGGTGGTGGTGTTGTTGTAACTGGTGATGGAGCAACAGGTAATGCTGGTCGTCTTTATGCGACTTTGAATAATTGGAATGAGAATAACTTGGACTTTACTGGTAAGACAGGTGTTCTTGTTAAGACTAGTGGAGAGGTCGTTCCTGTTACTTTGTCAGAGGCAGCTAAGTCTTCTGATGAGTTGACATATGGTTATTCTCGTGCTACAGTAGATGTTCCTTTCTATTCATTCGATGCAACAATAAAGCCAGAGAATGTTAATGATGTCAAGTCAAATGTATCTCTTGAAAATATTAAGGAGCTGGTAAGTGAAGTTAAGAGTGCAATTCAAAATAGACAGGTTAACTCTACAAAGATTGCAGGTTTGATTTATAACAACATCCATAATGTACTTCCTCAGTTGGCACTTAGTGTAAACAATGCTGAGAATTATGGTAATGCATTCTCTAACTCTGTTATTGCTGCAACAGCTATCAAACCTTTATCTTATACTTCATTTGAAAACTTTAACTATACTTTGAATCGTCTAAAGATTAACATGATCAGTAATGATTTGAAGTTAACATATAATAATGTTGAGATTGGTTCTATTACAGTTAATGAAGAATTGAAAACTGTAACTGTTGTCGATGCTAATGGTAATGAAATAGGTACAGCTTCAATTAAAGATTTCGTAGATGGTTTGCAGAATCAGATTAATAGTAAGTTGTCTGCTACAGCAAATGCATTGAATGAAAATTTGAGCCAGATTACGAAGTTCAATGATTTGATTAGTAAGGGTGTTGCTTTGCAGGATAAGTACAATAACTTTATTTCTCGAATAGCTAATTACATTAACAATGCTAATCATTATTTGCAGCCAGTTGTATTGGTAGCTAATAATAATACTTTCAACCAAGTTCCAACAACAGCTGTTGCTGGTGCTATGCCTGTAGCTAATGGTTCTAACCTTTACTTAACAACTTATACAGGTGAGATGTTGACTCCTGCTTACAAGAGATGGATTAAAGTTAACAAGGTATACAATTCAATAGCTGATGCTGCTACTGGTGAAAATGGTACTGCTGTTACTTCTCAGCCTGCTGGATTCGGCGAAGTTTTTGATGGTTCTCAGAAGGTAGTTCAGATTAGTGGCTTGACTTCAGGTAAAGTTTATGAACTTGTATATGAGTGTATTGACTTCCATGGAAATATTGCAGCTACTAAGTTGTTTGTAATTGCACAGTAATTCACATTGGTAAAATTTTAAAGAAAAATCGATTATGAAATTTAATAATATTTTATTATCAAGTCTTTTGTTCATGGGCGTAGCTTCAGCTAACGCTCAAGAGCCAGCCAAGACTATTTACGACTTTCAGCCACATTGGTTTGTACAGTTGCAAGCAGGTGGTCAGTATACACTAGGTGAAACTAAATTTTCAGATTTACTTTCTCCAACTGCACAGGTAGCGGTAGGTTATAACTTTAATAAGGTATTCGGCATGCGTCTTCAAGCCAATGCTTGGCAGAGCCGTGGTGGTTGGAAGCTTGATGGTAACAAGTATAAGTGGAAATACAATTATGTTGCTCCTGGTGTAGACTTTATGTTCAACTTGAGTAATCTTTTCTGCGGTTTTAATCCAAATCGTGTTGTAGATGTTACCGTATTTGCTGGTGCAGGTGCTAACATTGCATGGAATAATGATGAGGCTCAGACTGTTTATGGTCAGATTGCTGCTCAATTGCCTTATAGTCAAGGCGTTGAAGGCCAGAATCTAGATTATCTTTGGGATGGTTCTAAAGTACGTTTCGTAGGTCGTGCAGGTGCTGATGTTGATTTCCGTGTAAGCGATCGCGTTAAGATTGGTATCGAGGTTAATGCTAATGTACTTAACGATCACTATAACAGCAAGAAGGCTGGTAACCCAGATTGGTACTTTAATGCACTCGCTGGTGTAAAGATAGCTTTGGGTAAGACTCATACAAAGCGTGTTGTTGAGGCTCCAAAACCTGTTGAGCGTATTATTGAACGTATAGTTGAGAAGCCAGTTCCAACTCCTGTTAAGGAAGAAAAGAAAGTAGAAACGCTTCGTAAAGATGTATTCTTTACAATAGGTTCTAATAAAATCTCAGCTACAGAGGAGGCTAAGATTAAGGAATTGGTAGATTACTTGAACGAGAACAAGGACGCTAAGGTTGCAGTTACAGGTTATGCAGATGCTGGTACAGGTTCTGCTAAGATTAATGAGAAAATTGCAGCTAAACGTGCTCAGGCTGTTGTAGCTATGCTTCGTGATAAGTATGGTGTTTCAGAAAGCCGCATTACTTCAGATTCTAAAGGTGCTTACATTCAGCCTTTCAGCGAGAATGATAAGAACCGTGTTTCTATCTGTATTGCTGAATAATCTTAATAGATTATAAATTTACAATACTCTGTCTGTTCATCTATTATTATGTTGCAGGCAGAGTATTTTTTTAGTTATGCTCTTATGAAAAAGAAATTATTCCTATTATTTTTCAGTTTGTTGAGTTCTTCAACAAATTTTGCACAGGAGGTGGCCACAGGATATTATCGTGTACAGAATGCTAATACAAAGCGATATGCCGCATTATATGATACCAAAGCAAAAGTAGATAAGCTTGCTACTAACGCAGATTTGTCTGCTATAAGAACTTATTATTATTATGATCGCATCGTTTCTGATCCTGCTTCGGTGATTTACATTGATAGCGAAAATGGTAATTATGCTTTAAAAGTTCAGGGAAGTTCTACTCGCGAGATGATGGGTGAATATTCTCTGATTATTAAAAAGGCAAGTGCTATTGCGTATACCGCTTATGGTACTTATAACAACTATAGTGTGTATTTGTGTGATGAGGGGTTTGATGATGGAAAAAGCTTTTCAAGTGATGCTGATACTTTGGCATATATGGCTACTTCTGGTAATCTGAAATATTGGTATATCAATGCTATTAGTTCTGCTGATGATACCAATTATTTCGGTTTCAAGCCCGATTTAAAAGTGGGTAATGATTACTATCAGAGTTTCTATGCATCATTCCCATTCTCTTTTGCTTCCACTAATACTAAAGCGTATTATATAGATAAGAAGAGTGATGAGCGTGGAATTGTTGAACTTAAAGAGTTTACAGGCCAAGATTTACCAGCTTCTACACCAATGATTATTAAGAGTAATTCTGATAACCCTTCTGATAATCGTGTCAATCTATTGACATCATCTGTTACAGCTCCTTCAGATAATTTACTTACGGGTGTTTATTTTTGTTCGGTGCCTTCACAGTTTGTCTGGTATGATCAGATTTATAATCATGATAATTATGTAGAGAATAATCCAGCTACTATGCGTGTTCTTCAGGTACAAGATGGTGCATTAGTTTTGAAGAAAGTAGACTGGAAATATATTCCTCGCAATTCATTCTACATGTCTGTTTCTACCAGTGCACCTGATGTATATCGGGTTTTGTCTCCTGAAGATTATTTAACAGGTATTCATGCTGTAATTTCTGATTCTCAATCGGAGAAGGCTGGCGATGTATATAATCTTTCAGGTCAAAAACTAGGGGATAATACTGATATATTGCCTCATGGGGTCTATATCCAAAATGGTATAAAGATTTTGAAATAGGTATTTCATTTGACGACAATATATGAAAAAAGCCGTAAATCAGTGATTTGATTTATGGCTTTTTTCTAGTTTTATTTTTTGTGATTACCACAATTTACGACTAATTTTGAGATTGATAACAGGGTAAACACCAAGTGTTTTTATAAAGTTCATTTTACTCTTTATATTATTCTTGTAATCTTTTAAATCGCGGGTCATATCGATAGTTTCTGTGCTATAGCTATATGAGCTAATACCTGTATCAGAATCAATAGATGCAGTTTCTATCGTTCTATCAATATATATGGCAGGTTGACCACCCCAAAACATGACACCTGCATCAATACCAATTTTCCAGTTATCGTTGTTTTTGGTCATTCGTCCAGAATAGCCGAAACCGATATATGGTTTTAATGGGTTAACCTTGGCTGTTGCACGGATATAACCAGCTTCATCAGGTTCGATATAACATTGTTCACCTGTTGATTTCAAGGTTCCTATGCTATAGTGCATTCTACCATAACTAATAAATCGTTCAGCTATTTCTTCATTGTATACATCCACGTTATTGACATGATAGAAAGGTTCATTGTTAATAGATTTCGTATACATATTGTTATAAAGACCTACAGCGAGAGTTGTTATCATGTCGTCTTGGGATACCTGAGAATCAGCAAAAGTACTATTTCCCCAATAGATACCTCCTGTTAAATACCAATTCTTATTCTTAAAGGGATGAACGTCTACCAAAACGCTGAAATTGTAGAATTTAGGACGTGCTTCCATAGTAAGGTCTTCGTCTACAGTGAATCCTGTGTAGTCTTTCATGGTAGCCTGAAGTTTATCAAATTTTGTTTCTACGCGGTTGCCTTGTTCGTCATATTTAGATTCAGGAGTATCACCTACCTGAGCCGTAAAATGCATATTATACAGGAAATGGGGCATAAAAGAGAAGCCTGCGCGTATGCCAACTACTTTTGATAATTTGGTAGAAAGTTCTACACCGATACCTGTAGTACCAGCTGTCATATTCAGGTCTATATTATTAAAAGCCTTTGGCTGCTGGTCATTCTGTTGGGCTATAATAGGAACAGATGTGAACAAAATTACTAAGCTAAGAAGAATGGTTTTTCTTGTCATTTTATTTTAGATTTTTATGTTATTTCATAAAATTAGGTCATTAGTGTCCCGTTAAAATTGGGACGAGTTAATATTAATCAAATAGCCCCGGAAAGAGGGGACAATCGAGTTCTTTGACATCGTTGAATTTAGCCTTATCGAACAGGTCAGTGAAGTGGTTTCTGTCCAAATGACTGACCAGTTGAGAGAAAACGTATTGACCTTGATTCATTGTAGCCTGTTGAATTAGGCTGCAAAGGTACAAATTCAAAACCGTTGACTCTCAAACCTGCTCGTAAAAGACTGTAATTCAATTATTTCAAAGACCGATTAGTCCACTTTAACGGGACAGTAGTGAAATTAGGTACAAAGATACATAAAAAAATGAAAAATTTAGTTTAATACTAAAAAGTTAATAATTTTTAGTTATAAAAGATTGGAAAATGACCCTCACGGGCAATTTCCCAATTTTTTACTAATAAAAATAATCTAATAATATTATATTTCGGTTATATTTCTTATTGATTGTATTTTGCAAATTTATAAGAAAAAACCCTCAAAGTAGGGTAATTTCTTTCACTTAGAGGGTAATTATTTGTAAAAAAGAGGTTTAGTTTCTATTTTACTATATTTGTGATAAATTTTTCTACTACATGGGCCACACCATCTTCTTCATTAGAAAGGGTAACATAGTCTGCTGACTGTTTTACTTCTTCTGCAGCATTGGCCATTGCTACACCAAGCCCAGCATATTTTATCATGCTTAAGTCATTGTAGCCATCTCCACAAGCGATAATATTTTCACGTTTGATACCTAGTTTTGTTATCAGCCGTTCGAGTGATTGTGCTTTGTCTATGCCTAGTGGTACACATTCAAGGAAAAAATCAGCAGAACGGTACACGCTGATTTTCCCTTCCATTTCTTTAGCCATGTGCAGTTCAAGTTCATGAAGTGGGATAGGATCGCCCACGACAAGGCATTTATTGATAGGGTATTTTATTTGACGAAGAAAATCGTCATATTGTTCTACAGGCATTTTATTGATGAATGCCTCATGCTGTACGTATTGATCGTTTTTATTGGTCGCAGCAATACCCTCACCTTGATAGGTAAGAATATGCATACCTGCATTTCTTGCTTTTTGATAGATCTGAGGTACCAATTCTTCATTCAGTTTCTGCTCGAAAAGTACTTCATGATTACTCCAGTCGGTTATCTTTCCACCATTAAATGACATGATAAATCCACCATATTTGCCAATTTCTAGTTCGTCGGCTAGTGGAGTAATACCATAAGTAGGTCTTCCGGAAGCCAGAACCACTCTTACCCCCATCTGTTGTGCTTTCATTAAAGCAGTTTTTGTCTTAGGCGTAATTTCCTTTTTTGCGTTTGTCAGTGTGCCGTCTAGGTCGAGCACAATCATTTGATATTTCATATTTTTTTATTTTACAAGTACTTGAGCTAGTTTACTTTGTAATACATGTGCATCTAATACAGACATTTCGCTATCCATGATTGCAAAAGCCAAGGTGTGCCCGTTGGATGCTTTGCAAAAACCTGCAAGACTACTGATGCCATAAGGGTGTGACAGGGTACCAGTCTTAACATGTAATTTACCTCTTAGTTCTGGCTTACTTAAGAGTCTTCTGGCTGTTCCGTTTATTCCTGCTACTGAAAGGTGAGTATATAAATTTTTTCGGATAGCTTTGTCCTTATAGCCATAGCGTAAGGCTGTGACTAAGGATTTAGGTGAAAGATGATTATGGGTACAGAGACCACATCCATCATGTATTACTAGCTTCTTGTCTTTTAGGCCTAAATCATTCTGTACAAACTTATATAGATAATTTATTCCAGATCGTGTAAACGTGCTGTCTTTAGCATTGATATGGTTACTGATGGTATAAAGCATGGCAGTAGCTTGCGTGTTAGAACTATTTTTCCACATACGCTGTATCACACGGTCGATGCTTCGCTGAAAGCGAAAAATGCATTTTGAACCTTTTGGTGTTTTACTAAAAACAAACTGAGAATCTGCTAACTGAAAGCCTTGATGACGCAGTATGGTCTTAAATTCATTTTTAACTCGCTCTTTACCCTTGTATAGTAAACCGTACTGTGAGAACGATAAGTCCCATGGATACCAGTGAGGCTCGGCTGTTACAGGTTTCTGGACAGTCAAATCCATATATACTTTTCCCGATAGTTTTTTTATACCTTTCCGGTGAAGAGCATTAATAAACATCTTTAAATCTGTACCTTTCAATTGTGGGTCGAGATCTGCTTTCAATGTAATGTCGCCTTGTAGAGTGTCATTTTTAATGGTACCTCGAGTATAGATGTCTGTTGTATAGCGATAATCTGTACCCAAAAGGTGGAGTCCAGCAATACCACTGATGAGTTTCATACACGATGCTGAAGGTAAAGCAAAATTTTCGTTATTGCCATATACCGGTTTGTTGGCTGTTATATCATAAACATAAATGGCAAATTTGCCCTTACATCTAGGTTTGTTGGCAAATTCATCTAAATTATCCTTCAACTGTTGGTCTATTGTAATTGATTGACCACTAAACTTGTTGTTTTCTGTCTTCTTTGTATTCTCTTTATTTCCACATGCAGACAAAACGAAGAGAAATACCAGTGAAAGAGTGGTGATACGTATTTTGTTGCTTTTGAAATATTTGTTATTAAATGTATACATTGGTTCTATTTTTGGTGTTACAAATATACTAAAAACATATGATACTCGAAAATTCAATCTTTATTTTTAGTTTTTATTTACTCATCTTTTTTTATGCTTAAGTTTTTTCCTTGTTTTAATGGCTTTCTTTTAGGCTTTTAGTATTTTTCTTGTTTTTTGTAGCTGATAATTTTCTTTATTTTGAATTTTGTTGATATGTATCGTCTTGTGGTTTGCTTACTTGGAATTGCCATGATAGAATGACTCAAATATACAAATTGTGCAGTATTTTATATCTGTTTGAAAATCAATAGTTTATGCGTTTTTGCTTCGTCAGTTTAATACATGCATGACAAAAGTATAGTGTTTACAACTCATTAGTATAGTGTTTACAACTCAAAAGTATAATGTTTACGACTCAAAAACATGGTGTTTGTCTGTTCAGAACAAAAGTTGATGATATCGTGTATTTTGTTTTAATCAAACAAGCATATAAATCTATCTTTTTTTACTTTAAAATATGTTCAGTCAATCTATTGAAAATAGTGGTAGACTCAGAAAATTTTCGTATATTTGCAAAAGTTCGATATGATATTCAAAATATAAATCCAAAAATATATACATGGCAACAGTAGACGACAAGAAGATTATCTTCTCCATGGTGGGTGTTTCTAAAATTATCCCACAGAACCAGAAACAGATTCTGAAGAACATTTATCTCTCGTTCTTCTATGGTGCAAAAATTGGAATTATCGGTCTTAATGGTGCAGGTAAATCTACTTTGATGAAAATTATTGCAGGTCTGGAACAACCTACTCAAGGTGAGGTGGTTTGGAGTCCTGGTTATAGTGTAGGTTATCTGCCACAAGATCCTCCATTGAATGAGGAAAAGACCGTTAAGGAGAATGTTATGGAGGGTGTACAATATGTGTATGATGCCCTTAAAGAGTATGATGATATTAATGTGAAATTCGGTCTGGAGGAATATTATAGTGATCCTGACAAAATGGATCAGTTGATGAAGCGTCAGGCGGAAGTACAAGATATTATTGATGCAACAGATGCTTGGAATATCGATTCAAAATTAGAACGTGCAATGGATGCTCTTCGCTGTCCGCCTGCCGATTGGTCTGTAGCTAACCTTTCAGGTGGTGAACGTCGTCGAGTAGCACTCTGTCGTTTGCTTTTACAAAAACCTGATGTCTTATTGCTTGATGAGCCTACTAACCATCTGGATGCAGAGAGTATCGACTGGTTAGAACAACATTTGCAGCAGTATGAGGGTACAGTAATCGCTGTTACTCACGACCGTTACTTCCTTGATGATGTGAGTGAGTGGATTCTAGAACTTGACCGTGGTGAAGGTATACCTTGGAAGGGTAACTATTCTTCTTGGTTGGATCAGAAAACCAAGCGTATGGCTCAGGAAGAAAAGTCTGCTTCTAAGCGTCGTAAGACTCTTGAGCGTGAGTTGGAGTGGGTTAGAATGGCTCCAAAGGCTCGACAGGCTAAGGGTAAGGCTCGTCTGAATAATTATGAGCAGATGCTTAATGAAGAACAGAAAGAACGAGATGAAAAACTTGAGATCTTTATCCCTAACGGTCCTCGTCTAGGTAATAAGGTTATCAATGCTCAGCATGTTCAGAAGGCTTTTGGTGAGAAAGTGCTCTTTAAGGATCTCAATTTTATGCTCCCACCAAATGGTATAGTCGGAGTTATCGGTCCTAATGGTGCAGGTAAGACTACCTTATTCCGTCTTATCATGGGCTTAGAGACACCTGATGGAGGTCAGTTTGAAGTGGGTGAGACCGTTAAACTTGCTTATGTAGATCAGCAACATAAGGATATTGATCCAAATAAAACGGTTTATGAAGTAGTATCTCAGGGTAATGAAAGTTTCCGCATGGGTGGACGCGATGTGAACAGTCGTGCATACCTTTCTCGTTTTAACTTTGCAGGTACTGATCAGGGTAAACTCTGTAGTGTTCTATCTGGTGGTGAGCGTAATCGTTTACAGTTGGCTTTGGCTTTAAAGCAAGAGGGTAACGTCCTTTTGCTTGATGAGCCTACCAATGATATCGATGTGAATACTTTGCGTGCTCTCGAGGAAGGTTTAGAAGCCTTTGCTGGTTGTGCCGTTGTTATCAGTCATGACCGTTGGTTCCTCGACCGTATTTGTACACATATTTTGGCTTTTGAGGGTAATGGTGAAGTCGTCTTCTTCGAAGGTGACTATTCTGAATATGAAATCAACAAGGCTAAGCGTCTAGGTAACGATGAAATCAAGAAAACCCGTTATCGTAAGTTGATGGAAGATTAAGTTTGACGTTAATTTGAAAATTTTGCCTATAGAATATCTGTTTGTTGACAGAATTCTATAGGCGTTTTTTGTTGATAATTCTATAAGGTATTGCTAAGACATCGAAGTGTGTTTTTAGGATTGAAATTAGGTGTAATATACCTAAGATGAGCAACTTACAGCTTATTTTTTTGTAATTTATTCTTTTTTTTTATTGTTGTTATTAAAAAAAGTAGTATATTTGAACTCTGAATTAGATATCAGAGAAATTGGAATTTGGTTGAACTATTTATGAAAATAGCAAGTATAGAGGTTTTTTAATTTTCAACTTCATGAAGTACTTTATTTTGTATCCATATTCTCTTATTTTAGAAACAATATAGTTGAAACATTTTTATGAAAAAAATTATTTTTGTCTTCGCTTTAGTATCGTTAGTTTTGAGTTCATGTACCAATAGTACAGAGACAACTTCACAAGCCGAAATTAAGGGAGTAGAGTATGATAATGCCTTTATCCAGATATTTGGTAAACCAAACTCTTCATGGAATATGGGTGGTTTCAAGAGTGCAGATATGTCTGTTAGCGATGACGTGCTTGATTTGACAGAATTATTTGGGACAGATAATTCTGCTAGTGCTAAGACTAATACTACACGTGCTTTTTCTGGTGAAGACATAGATTGGACAAGTGGTCAATGGAATGTCGTGGAGCAGGGGCACGTATATCCAGGTAAAGCAAAAGAAGAAATTCCTTTTAAGTACAGAATCTTAGTTGAAGATCTTGGTTCTTCTTCTAAAAACGATATGGACTATAATGATGCAGTATTTAGTGTAGCATGTGTGAAAGGTAAATATAAAGTTCCTGGTACAGGAGAAAATACAGGATACCAGCCTGGTGTATGGCTCTTTGTCCAGATTGAGGCTGCTGGAGGAATTTTGCCTATTACTGTTGATGGCAACGAAATTCATAAACTATTTGGTGTGTCAACTTCTCAGATGGTAAATACAGAAGCGGGAAAGCATGATGCTACGAGTTCTATATTGATAGTCAAGAAGGTTGCTGATAATATTACTACTTTTGATTTCAATAATGATATTCCTGTTGTGGTTACTTATGCTGATGGTAGTAAAAGTGTATTGTCAACTACTTTAACAGGTGTGCCGCATAAACTTTGTGTTCCATATAGCCATGATTGGGCAAGCGAGAAAGTTGCAATCGATGATGCTTTTTCTGATTGGAAGGATATTTTAGGAATTAAATAAATTTATTTAATGGCATTTTATACGAGTAATTATATAATCTTAATCAAAGGTTGATCTTATAAGGTGTATAAAAGGATTTCAGCAGAGTCGCTGAAATCCTTTTTTATGCGTTCTTAAATCTTATTCTTAGATGGCATGCAAGAAAACCTATGAGAAAGATGGTTGCGGTTCCACATACGATTGTGAGATAATTGTGGATGTGGGGATTAGGTAGATGAAGCCATTCAAAAGCACTAATCCAGGCTATAATTAAAATGCCGCAAATAGTGCCGATAGCTGCATCGACATTGCATGCTCTCTTGCTAACAAACCCGAGTAAAAAGAGACCGAGCATACCACCACTGAAGATACTGCTCAGTTTCCACCAGGCATCAAGTATATTGGCTACATTGATCATCAGAATAGCAATGCACATACCTAGTAAACCGATAATTAAACCGGATATCTTAAGTATTGCTAAGTAGTGCCACTCTTTGGCTTTTGGTAAAAGAGGCTTTACATAGTCGGTTAGTACGATGGTAGACGAACTTGTAATACCGGTAGCAACTGTACTCATACCCGCTGCAAAGATGGAGGCGATAAGCAGTCCTGTTATACCGTGCGGTAGCTGATGAACTATAAAATAAGGGAATACATAATCGCTCTTGATACCTTCACTTGGTAATAGATTAGTATGCACTTGATAGTAACTGTATAGTGATGTTCCTATAAGGAAGAACATGCCAGCTACAGGTATCAGTGTCCATGTGCTCTGTTTTACAGCACGGCGAGCTTCTTCAAGAGTATTGGTGGTATGATAGCGTTGTACATAGTTCTGATCTACACCAAAGTTCTGTAGATTCACAAAAATGCCATAAATCATACAGACCCAAAATGTGGATGTCGAAAAATCAGTTAGTGAGAAACTGCCAAACGAAAATTTATGGTTGCTTATAGCAATGGAAAATACTTGCTGCGGACCTTCCGGCATCTCGAAAAAGATAATAATAAGACAGGTGAAAGCACCAATAATCATAATCGTAGCTTGAATAGCTTCTGTCCATATAACCCCGCGTATACCACCAAGTATTGCATAGAAAATGATAGCTATAGATGTGAGTATGATCACAGTTATGATATTCCATCCTAAGAGCATATTCATAGGAAGGGCTAAAAGAAAAATGATAGTGCCGATACGAGCAATCTGGGTAAGAAGATAACAGAATGACGCGTAGACTCTAGCCCATCGGCCAAATCTTTTTTCTAAAAATCCATAAGTGGATATACTATCCTGATTACGATAGAAAGGTACAAAGTATCGACAAGCTATCCAGGCTGCAATAGGTATAGCTAAATCGAACACAAAAGGATTCCAGTTGTGCTCGTATGACATACCGGGATTGCCCAGATAACTAATAGAACTGATATAGGTAGACAATATTGATAAACCTACTACCCAGGAAGGAATATTACCTCCACCACGAATATAATCAGATACAGATGTCTCTTTGTGATAAAATGAAGCGCCCAAGAAGACTATACCTATTGTAAATGCAAAGAAAACAACTAGATCGATAATTTCAATCATATATTTTTATTTTGTGCAAAGGTACAAAATATTATGAAGAAAATGCTATATTAATACCGATATCGTGTATTGCCACGTCCAACTGTGGCTGAAAGTAATAGGCCTGCTATAAGTATGAGTAGACAAATTGGGAAAAAAAGAACTTGCACGAGGTTTTGTGCCCATGTAAAATGTGCTATACAATAATTGATAATCACTGTATAGGCTAAACCTAGTAATATATAAACTATTATACCTAAAACAATCATAGTTTTTGTGTAATATTATTCGCTGTAAATAAAATATGCTTATTCGCTTTATTTTTATTGATTACGACTATAAATTTTCCACTAAATTATTTTGTTCTACAGTCGTTTTTATTTTTTGATTACAAAGGTAAAGAAAAAATATCAATTATACAAGAGATAATAGGAAAAAGGCAGATAATACAGATATTTACCCTTTCAGCATTTTTTTTGAGCTAAAAGGATAAATATCTGTAAGATTAAGTGTTTTTAGTTCTTAAACGAATGGATTGGTGCAGGAATTCTTCCACAACGATCTACAAATCGCTGGCTTGAGAAGGTGTTGACAGGCATGATAGGTGCATGACCTAGTAAACCACCATATTCTACAGTATCGCCAACCGACTTGCCGACTGTTGGAATTATTCGTACGGCTGTGGTCTTTTGGTTGATCATACCGATAGCGCTTTCGTCTGCAATAATACCTGATATAGTTGTAGCAGGAGTGTCACCAGGGATAGCAATCATATCGAGACCTACAGAACATACGCAAGTCATGGCTTCCAACTTCTCGATAGTAAGTGCTCCTGCTTCTACTGCATCGATCATACCTTGATCTTCACTAACAGGAATAAAAGCACCTGAAAGTCCTCCAACATATGAACTAGCCATAACACCACCTTTTTTTACCTGATCATTGAGTAAGGCTAAAGCTGCAGTTGTACCTGGAGCACCAGGATGTTCTACACCTATGCACTTTAGAATGTCAGCAACAGAGTCGCCAATGGCAGGGGTAGGAGCAAGTGAAAGGTCGATGATGCCGAATGGGACATTTAGCCGGCGACTTGCCTCCTGTGCAACTAACTGACCAACACGTGTAATCTTGAAAGCGGTCTTTTTGATAGTTTCACAAAGTAATTCAAAGTTAGCAAGTTTAGGCTTACCATTTTTATCGAGTTCTCTTCCGGCCTGAAGGTCCATCTGTTCCAAGGCATATTTTACTACACCTGGTCCGCTTACACCTACATTAATGATAGCATCTGCTTCGCTTACACCGTGAAATGCACCTGCCATGAACGGATTATCATCTGGTGCGTTACACAGAACTACCAGTTTAGCGCAACCAAGAGAGTCTGCATCTTTGGTTTCCATGGATGTTTCTTTAATAATGTCGCCCATTAATCGTACCGCATCCATATTGATACCTGTCTTGGTAGAGCCAACATTTACACTAGAGCAGATACGTTCAGTGCAGGCCATAGCTTTAGGGATAGACCTGATAAGAAGTTCATCACTCTTAGTCATTCCCTTACTTACTATTGCAGAATAACCACCAAGAAAATTAACGCCTACTTCTAGTGCAGCTTTGTCGAGAGTCTTTGCAATTTGTACATAATCTCCTGGGGTATGACAGCATGCACTACCTACCATTGCAATAGGAGTGATACTGATTCGCTTGTGTACAATAGGAATACCTATTTCTCGAGAAATCTGTTCACCTGTAGCTACAAGATTTTTGGCTACTGTGGTAATTTTTGTATATATCTTTTCGCATGTAGTATTGAGATCACTATCAGCACAATCTAGAAGGCTTATACCCATTGTGATGGTTCGCACATCTAGATTTTCTTGCTCCACCATGCGATTTGTTTCGAGTACTTCCGAAATATTAATCATAGCTGTGTAGTCTTTTTCAGATTATATACGATGCATTTTGTTGAAGATATCTTCAAGCTGTATTTTTACCTGTACGCCAGTTTCCTTGCCTAATTGGGTAAGTTCGGTACTGATAGTATCGAATGATTTTGACGATTTTGTCATGTCAACAATCATCATCATATTGAAAAATTCTTGAACGATGGTCTGACTAATATCAAGGATGTTAATCTGATTATCAGCTAGGTAAGTACATACTTTAGCGATGATACCTACGGTATCTTTGCCAACTACAGTTATTATTGCTCTTGTCATGATATACTTATTTTGAATTATTTTATGCAAAGGTAAGCAAATTATAAGGATATCATGAATTTTTGATTAGAAAAATAAGAAAACTTGAACATTTATAGACTTTTTGTCAAACATAGACTCGTCGTACTGTCTTCTTCTCGTTTAGCCTATTTTTTGTTTTCCTTTTTGTTAGCTATCTTTTTTGACTTATTTTTTTTCTTTGTCTTCTTAATGCCGAAAAAATCATGGATACCATTAAAGTCTTTTTTCAGAATCAGACCGATACCTTGGGTGTTGAGTGTATTCTTGATGAAATAGCGATCATTGCTCTGATTATACACACGAATGGCGAAATTTCCGTTAGGGTGGAGTAAATAGCGAAGATCAAAATCACCGATAAAACTACTGTTTGTTGCTGATTTTGAATTATCTCGATAGCCAAATTGACCATTGAAAAGTAAACGATTGTTGAGCATACGGCCGCTTAATAGTCCTTCGTATTCTGCATTGTTCCAGCCTTCGTCACCGGTAGAGATATTGGCACCAAAATTCCAGTTGGTATTGTGAACTACTGTCTTTAGTACATTGTTAAACTGTTGACTAATAGTTCCACTAATAAGGCTCTGCATCGCCAAGGAGGCTTGGCTTTGTCGATTCGCTTCTTCTGCAACAGCATTATTGGTGTTTTTATTATAGAATCGACCGATGGCAAGCAGATATACCACTTGTTGCTTCATTTCATCAGTACCATTGATCGTACTATAAATCATTTGCTTGATGTTACTATCTACATGAGGTAAATCCATGTCGAAGTTAACTTTCGGATCTGCTGGAGTACCTGTAATATTCATTAAACAGTTTACACGTATAGTTCCACCGCCGAAAGAGTTGCCTAGGTTCAAATCACTTAGACTCACTCCGTTTACTGTATATTGTGCCTTGAGTTGAAGTGGGGAAAGGAATGGGTCACCACTAAAAGTAATGGAACTTCCTGGCATAAACTGAAACTGTTTCTGAATAATATTCTGAATAGTGAGCTGATAAATGCCATTGTTGATTGCATAAGTACCAAACATATTGAAGGCACCCTTATTAAAGTAATTTGCATGGATAACACCATCACCATGAAGAGTGATGTAGTCTCCTGTTGCTGCATCCATTAACAATTTTACAGTAAGGTTTGGATTTGCATGAATCAGAAAATTGATTTTCATATCAGATGGAATATCAATTTCTGAAGGTTGCTCTTGCTGTTGAGGTTCAACAACTGTAGTATTTTTAGGTGTGGCATCGTGCCAATGAATAAAGTCTTGTTGTCCAACACTTTCAGGGCTTGATACATTATATTCGAATGTTGACCCTTGTTCTGGACTAGCATCAATGTCTATGATGGTTTCTCCACTTTTACCTCTGATAGAGCAGGTTCCTGTAGCATATACTGTTCCACAGAAAGTATTGTTACCAAATGTTTTTTGGTCATAGCCTAACAGATTTTGTGCTTGGATATTTATATTATAGTGCAGTTTGGATAGGTTGGTGTGGAGTAAGTCTCCATCTACAATACCGATATGTCCTTCGCGATCGTACACGGTGTCATTGTATAAGGTTATTTTATTACGAGTCGCTTTTGCCTTCATGTGCTGGAAGGAATATTCGGTGTTGAGTGGAGCTATATGTGTCTTACCTGAAGCCTCGATGTCTCCTATTAAGTTAGGACCACCGTGACTCAAAGGACCGACGACTTGTACATCGCCATATGCTCGGGCGTCTATTTGGTCCATAAAACTTCCGCAGAAAGATTTGAGGAAATCAAGGTTGGTCCCTCTTGCACCAATGTTTAGCAAAATATCATTTCTTCCTGGTGCTACCCATCCGTTAATCTGTGTGTAATGCCCTGATCCTTCGTCTGCAATGGCTTGAATATCAATTTGCTCCTTAGGCTTATTATAGTTAACGTGAGCCTGTAGGGTTCCCATTGTTCCATCTTGGAAAGTGAAATGACTAACGGTAAGGTCAGCCTTGGCGTCAGGCGATTTGAATACAGATTTAAGACTTGCTTCACCAGAAGCGTATCCTCCAAATTCTACCGAGTGAAAATTGATAAGGTCAAGAATGTATTTGATATTTACATTCTGAAGGTTGACAAGGAGTGAATCTGTTGCCTGATCTGTTGCTAATCCCGAAATGAGAATGTGCTGATCATTGTGTCTTATATTAAAATGGTCTACGGTTAAATGATTTTTGTAATAAATAATGTCTGAAGGCTCAATTGCCCACAAAGAGTCACCTATAAGAAAATCGGAACGATGTATGCTCATGTGGGCAGCTGGTAATCCTGTGTTCATCTTATAGAATTGAGTTTCAGTATTGAGCAATCCTTTAATTTTGAGTTCAGGATTGTTATTGTTATAATGTAGTGAGGTGGCCAGTTTATTGTTATATGCAGAAGCTTCTACTTTGAAACTATTTGTGCGTCCAGATTCTGCCAACATGCTTACATGAATGTCTGCTTTTAGAGTATCGTTAGGTGTGTTCATGCGGATATAGCCATTCTTGTATTGCTTACCATTGATTATAAATTGTGGCATGTCTGCATGTAAGTTAAGTTGGTGGATACGGTCATTGAGCATTCCATTGATGGTAATAGGCTGCTGAATAGTAACCGGCAAGTGGAAAAGGTGTTGCAACCAGTCGCTTTTGCTAATTGATCCCTGAATCGTAAAGTCGTTACCGTGTACTGGTTTTGGGGCAGGAAGTCCAGGTAGGGTAGGTAGTTTATTGCCAACAAGATTGATAATACTTTGAGCTAGAGTTTCATAATTGAAATGACCTTTTAGCTGTAAATCAGCAAAATCACTTTGTAGTTTTAGTTCGTGAGTTTTATTTTGGTTACCAGCAGTTATGTGTAATTTATCTAGATAATAATCTTCTTTTGCTGAATGCATCTTAAAATGTGACAGATCAAGATCTCCTGCTATCGTATTGATATTGTTTCCTACAAAGTCAGCTTTAGCTGTAAAGGCAAAAGTGGTAGCAGGAAAGGTATGAGTAAGATGGAGTGCGGATGGATTAAAACGATCAACTTGAACCTTTGCTGTTACAGAAGGCTTGCTTGATGCAGAGTTAAAAAGTCCTTGAAGTGTCACTTTCGCATTGGCATCGTTGATAGAAGCAAGACCACGGAAAAGTCCGTTAAAAAACGTACCATCTACGTGTATGTTGCGATATGAATAACCCTTGTAATCTATTCGCTCAATGTTTCCTTTAGCTATAAGTTGTGATAAATGGTTTTTTTTATCGGTCTTACCTTTTATATGAATACTTGTACTGAGAATGCCTAAATGCTTATCATTTAGTATTTTATCTAGATTTACCCCCCTGGTTTCCAGCGTTCCATTAAACTGTTGGTTATGTTTCCCTACACTTAAGTTAACCAGACCTTGAGAAGTGGTAAGAACTCCTTTGGCAGCAAGATAGTTGCCATAGCCACCTATTTGTCCATGATAGGCTATGTTGCCTAGTCTCTTAATCATGTCTGGTATCTTAAAATGTGCTCCTGAATTATTGGCAATGAGTGAAATGCCCTTGTCGGTAATTCTCAGTTGTCTGATTTCGGCATTCCATTTAGGTTTGTAACTCCAATCTCTTACAAATCCTGAAGCGTCTACCACTAGTTCATTGGCGTCGGTTTTGATATTTAGGTGTTGTATACGGCAAGATGTACTAGTACCATTGAAACTAGTAGAGATATGAACTGTACTTTGTACCTTGTACAGTTCCGGTATCAGGGCTGCGATATCGTTAAGTGTAACCGCTGATGGAGCGATCTCGCCTTCATATTCAAGTGTCGGCATGAGTAGCTTACCATTTTCGAATCGATATTGTGCTGAAATCTGAGGAATATCGATAGTGGTATGTGGTAAACAAATATGGAAATCTGTCAACTGTGCCTGTCGATGGTTAGCTTTAACTTTAAAGTTCAAATCTTTTAATTTTAGTCCTGAAGCTTCTTCCATAGCCAAACGCTTAATATTGATGTTGGCAGAATCTTCTTCCAGTGCATTCACAATGATATGTGCGCTGATATCATGAATGTTAATGTGATCAAGCGTGAAAAGGCCAGGAGTTTGTGCAATAAATCGCTTGTTCCATTGCACAGATCCATGTCTAATGATGAGAGAGTTAATCTGTAAATTAATAGGAGAGTGGCTCGTTGTATCCTTAGAGGCCAAAGAATCGAGTATAAATTGAAAGTTAGGCTTAGATTGCCTAGTTTGTTGATATAAATTAGCATTCAGACCGAAAACTTGGGCTGAAGAAATTCTAATCTTACCTTGAAGTAGGTCGAGTAAATCTATACGCACAGAAAGGCGATATGCTTGGAGCATACGTTCTTCTTCATGATCGTACATCTGGACATTGTCGATAATAAGTCGGTTAAATATTCCAATGTCAATTTTTTCTACGGAAACCCTTGTTCCAAACTTATTTTCCAAGGCAGTGCTTACTTGGCTACCTACATAAGACTGCACTACTGGAATATGCAGTAATGTAACAATACCAAAATATAGTCCTGCTAAGGTCCATATAAAAGTGTTTATGATATGTTTGAGTCTTTTCAGATGTCCCTAATTTAATATGTTTTGCTTAAAGCTAAGCAAAGATAGTAAAAAAGTTTGTAATTTGTAAACCCTGCTTTACAAAAGTTTATAATTTGCCAATTTTTGCAAGAAAATATAACTTTTTGTTTCTGAATTAACACAATTTTCGCTATATTTGCAAACATACTATTCATTAAAGAAAATTTATTCAATTAATATTTCAGCAGGGATGAGAATATCCCATAAAAGATGTAGTTATGGCAAATGTAATTAAGTTACGTCGGGGCCTAGACATTAATCTTATAGGAAAGGCTGAGGAGAAACTAACAGAACTCTCTAATTGTGAGGAATTCGCATTGGTTCCAGAGGCTTTTGTTGGTATTACTCCTAAAGTTGTTGTCCATGAGGGAGATGTGGTCAAGGCTGGAGATGCTTTGTTTGTGAATAAAGCTTTTCCTGAGGAAAAATTTGCTTCACCTGTTAGTGGTACTGTTACTGCTATTGTGAGGGGTGAACGTAGAAAGGTGCTCTGCGTAAAAGTAAGGGCTGATTTAAATCAGCAGTATGTAGATTTCGGTATCAAGAATGTCGATGAATTAACTAGTGAAGAAGTAAAGAAAAGTCTGTTGGATGCAGGTTTGTTTGGCTACATGAACCAACTTCCTTATGCTATTGCAACAAATCCAAGTACAACGCCTAAGGCTATTTTTGTTTCTGCTTTACGCGACATGCCTCTTGCTGGTAATTTTGAGTATGAATTGAAAGGAAATGAGGAGGCTTTTCAGACTGGTATTTCTGCCCTCGCAAAAATTGCAAAGGTGTATTTAGGGGTCGGAAAGAATCAGTCTAATCAAACTCTGTTATCTGCTAAGAATGCGGAAGTTAACGTTTTTGATGGAAAGTGTCCTGCAGGTAATGTAGGAGTTCAAATTAATCATATAGATCCTGTTAATAAAGGTGAAGTCGTTTGGACTGTGGATCCTTCTGCAGTAATCTTCTTTGGTCGTCTTTTCTTGACGGGTAAAGTGGATCTTCGTAAGAAAGTAGCTGTTGCTGGTAGTGAAGTTAAAGACCCTTCTTATGTTGAAGTATTAGTAGGCACACCATTGAAGGCTATACTCGAAGGTAATTTAAAACAAACGGAACATGTACGTATCTTGAATGGTAACCCACTTACAGGTATAAAATCTTCGATTGAGGATTATCTTCATGCACATGTCTCAGAGGTTACAGTAATACCAGAAGGTGATAATGTAGATGAACTCCTGGGTTGGATTATGCCAAGAACTAAACAGTATTCTGCTAATCATAGTTATTTTTCATGGCTCTTTGGTAAGAAAGCCTACAATCTGGACGCCCGTATTAAAGGTGGTGAGCGTCATATGATTATGAGTGGCGAATATGATAAGGTCTTGCCAATGGATATTTATAGCGAATATCTAATAAAGGCCATTATCGCTGGTGATATTGATAAACAGGAACAATTAGGTATTTATGAAGTAAGTCCTGAAGATTTTGCTTTGGCAGAGTTTGTTGATTCATCTAAACTGCCGTTGCAGAAAATTGTCAGAGAAGGACTGAATACACTTCGAAAGGAGAATGCTTAATTATTTAATTATTACAAAATGAGTGCTTTAAAAAATTATTTAAATAAGATAAAGCCAAACTTTGAAGAGGGTGGTAAGCTGCATTCGCTTTGGAGTGTCTATGATGGTTTCGAGAGTTTCCTCTTTGTGCCTAATAAGACATCGCAGAGTGGTGTTTCTATCCATGATGCTATCGATAGCAAGCGCATCATGAGTTTTGTGGTTATCGCTTTGTTGCCAGCTCTATTGTTTGGTATGTATAATGTAGGTTACCAGAATTATTTGGCAGCAGGTACACTTGCAAATGCTTCTTTCTGTGAGATTTTTGGCTTTGGATTTTTAGCTGTATTGCCGAAGGTAATATTAAGCTACGTTGTAGGTTTAGGCATTGAGTTCGCTTGGGCCCAGTGGAAACATGAGGAAATTCAGGAGGGTTATCTTGTTACAGGTATTATAATTCCACTGATTATCCCTGTAACTACACCGTGGTGGATATTGGTATTAGCTATTGCTTTTTCTGTAGTCTTCTGCAAGGAAATCTTCGGTGGTACTGGTATGAATATCTTTAATGTTGCTATAGGTGCCCGTATGTTTCTGTTCTTTTCTTATCCAAGTTGTATGACAGGTGATAATGTATGGGTTGCTAAAGATGCTATTTTGGGACTAGGTAATAATCTGCCAGATGCTTTCACTATGGCTACTCCTTTAGGACAGATTGCTCAGGGCTCTGCTGTTCAGGCTTCCTTAAGCGATATGATCTTCGGCTTTATTCCAGGTTCTATAGGTGAAACTTCTGTAATTGCTATTGCTATAGGAGCTGTTATTTTGCTCTGTACAGGTATTGCTAGTTGGAAGACTATGTTGAGTGTCTTCGTAGGTGGAATTGCTATGGCTCTTCTTTTCTCTGCCACTGGTAAGACTCCTATCGCTTGGTATGAGCACATTGTTTTAGGTGGTTTCTGTTTTGGTGCTGTATTTATGGCAACAGATCCTGTTACATCAGCACGTACAGAATGTGGTAAATGGGTATACGGTTTCATTATTGGTGCGCTTGCGGTAATCGTTCGTGTACTAAACCCAGGTTATCCTGAAGGTATGATGTTAGCCATTTTCTTCGGTAATATGATAGCTCCTCTTATTGATTATTGTGTGGTAGAACGCAACATTTCTAAGAGAGCAAAACGTTTAATTAAATAAGGAGGGCATGGCAATGAAAACTAATTCAAATTCATATACCATTATTTATTCGGCAGTAATTGTCATAATTGTAGCCTTCCTGCTCGCATTTGTTTTCAAGGCCTTGAAGCCTATGCAGGATGCTAATGAAGCACTTGATAAGAAAAAGCAGATTTTATATAGTTTGAATATTCGTAATCTGAATAACGCTGAAACAGAGGAAACTTATGCGAAGGTTGTTAAATCGGAAAAAAGTGTGAATGAGGGTAGGGGTACTATCTATACTTGTAATATCGATGGTAAAACTAAGTATGTATTCACCATCAAAGGAATGGGTCTTTGGGGTGGCATCGGTGGTTATATCTCAGTAAATGATGATAAAAATACAGTATATGGTGCTTACTTTACTCATGAAGGTGAAACTGCTGGACTTGGTGCAGAAATCAAAGATAATCAGAGTTGGCAAGAAAAATTCCAGGGAAAGAAACTCTTTAAGGATGGTGTAACTAATGAAATTGCACTCTCTGTAAAGAAAAAGGTGGAAGACCCTGTTACACAGGTAGATGCTGTGACTGGAGCTACTCTGACCAGTAATGGTGTTGCTGAGATGCTGATGGATAAAGATAAAGGTCTAGGACAGTATCTTGATTTCTTGAATCAAAAATAATTAACCGTAATATATTATTTCAAGATGAGTTTATTTTCAAAACAAAATAAAGCCGCATTCATGGAGCCTCTGCACTTGAACAACCCTATTATGGTTCAGGTTCTAGGTATCTGTAGTGCGTTGGCTGTAACTTCACAGTTGAAGCCTGCTCTCGTTATGGGTTTGGCTGTAACAGTGATTACTGCTTTTGCTAATGTAATTATTTCTATCATCCGTAATACAATTCCTATGCGAATTCGTATTATTGTACAGTTGGTAGTGGTTGCTGCCTTGGTGACTATCGTTAATCAGGTATTGAAGGCTTTCGCTTATGATGTGAGCGTTCAATTGTCTGTATACGTTGGTCTGATTATCACAAACTGTATTCTGATGGGGCGTCTCGAAGCGTTTGCTATGAGCAATAAACCTTGGCCTTCTTTTCTCGATGGTGTGGGTAATGGCTTAGGCTATGCTATCATTCTAATTATCGTAGGTGCTTTCCGAGAGTTGTTTGGCCGTGGTAGCCTTTTAGGTTTCCAACTTATTCCTCAGTCATTCTATGATACAGTAGGATATATGAATAATGGTATGATGACTATGTCTTGTACAGCCCTTATTCTTATTGGTGTTGTTATCTGGATTAATCGTGCTTTTTTTGCTAAGGACGATAAATAATTTTAAAAGACAAGAAAAATGGAACACGCAATATCATTATTCTTTAAGTCTATTTTTGTAGATAATATGATTTTCGCATACTTTTTAGGTATGTGTTCATATTTGGCTGTAAGTAAGAATGTTAAAACGTCGCTTGGATTGGGTATCGCAGTTACTTTTGTGTTGCTTGTAACCGAACCTGTTAACTATTTGCTTCAAACAATGGTGCTTGGCCCTAATTGTCTAGTTGACGGCGTAGATTTGAGCTATTTGAGCTTTATTCTTTTTATCGCAGTTATAGCTGGTATTGTACAGTTGGTAGAGATGGCTGTAGAAAAATACTCTCCATCACTCTATGCAGCCCTTGGTATCTTCTTGCCGTTGATTGCTGTAAACTGTGCAATTATGGGTGCCTCTTTGTTTATGCAGCAACGTATTCTTCTCGATTCTTCTAATGCTCAGGCTATTTCTAATATTTGGGATAGTTTTGCTTATGCTTTGGGTAGTGGTATCGGATGGACGCTTGCTATTGTGATGTTTGGTGCTATTCGTGAAAAAATGGCTTATAGCGATGTTCCTAAGCCTCTTCAGGGTATGGGTATCGCTTTTATTACTGTGGGTCTCATGGCTATGGCTATGATGTGCTTCAGTGGTCTGCAGTTTTAGTTAACATGCTTACAAGAAGATAATAATTATGGGACAATTTATAATACTAAGTATAGCAGTCTTCTTGATCATCATTTTGCTTTTGGTGGTTATTCTGCTTGTTGCTAAGAAATATCTTAGTCCAAGTGGTAAGGTTACTATCACAATCAATGGTGATCAGAAGTTGGAAGTAGAACAGGGTAGTACTCTGCTTTCTACATTAAATGAAAATGGCATACATCTTTCTTCTGCTTGTGGTGGTAAGGGTAGTTGTGGTCAGTGTCGCTGTCAGGTGCTTGAAGGCGGTGGCGAAATTTTAGATACAGAAAAAGGTCACTTTACTCGTAAGGAAATCAAGGATCATTGGCGTTTAGGATGCCAAACCAAGGTGAAAAATGATCTTTCAATTAAGGTTAGTGATGCTATCCTTAATGTAAAAGAATGGGAGTGTACTGTTATCAGTAATAAGAATGTATCAAGCTTTATCAAAGAGTTTAAGGTGGCTTTACCTCCAGGTGAACACATGGACTTCATTCCGGGTTCTTATGCACAGATTAAGATACCTGCTTATGACTGTATTGACTATGATAAGGATTTTGATAAAGAACTTATTGGTGAGGAGTATATTGGTGCATGGAAGAATTTTAATATACTCTCTCTGAAGGCTCATAACCCAGAAGATACAGTTCGTGCTTACTCTATGGCTAACTATCCTGCTGAGGGTGATATTATTACTTTGACAGTTCGTATTGCAAGTACTCCATTTTTACCACGTCCTCAGGTCGGTTTCCAGGATGTACCAACAGGTATAGGTTCTTCATATATCTTCTCTTTGAAGCCTGGTGATAAAGTAATGATGAGTGGGCCTTATGGTGACTTCCATCCTAATTTCACTAGTGGAAAAGAGATGATTTGGATTGGTGGTGGTGCTGGTATGGCTCCTTTACGTGCTCAGATTATGCATATGACAAAAACATTGCACTGTACTGATCGCGAAATGCATTTCTTCTATGGTGCTCGTAGTTTGAGTGAGGCTTTCTTTATGGAAGACTTCTGGGAGCTGGAGAAAGAATTTCCTAACTTCCACTTGCATTTGAGTCTCGATCGTCCTGACCCTAAGGCTGATGAAGCTGGTGTGAAGTATTATGCTGGTTTTGCTGTTAACTGTGTACGTGATACTTATTTGAAGGATCATGAAGCACCTGAAGATTGTGAATACTATCTCTGTGGACCTCCAATGCTGATTAAGACTGTAACTGATTATTTGGATAGTATTGGTGTAGAGCCGGAGAGTATCATGTATGATAATTTTGGCTAATATATTTTCAATATGATAGTGTAAAAAAAGAGATCGGGCTAATTGGTTGCCCGATCTCTTTTTTTTATTCATTATCTTTTAGTGCTATCCGCTAAAACTTTTTATAGTCACAGAAGTAACATTCAATTGCTGATTATAAGCGATTGAATGTTGTTTTTTAAAGGTATGTCACTAATCACCTAATACTCATTCCTATCGGCTGTTTAATAAAATACATCCATAAGAGTAAGATTGTTTTCTCCAAAAAATGCTTTTGGAAGCCTTTAATGGCTGGCTGTGAAGTAAAATGGTTCAATTATATGCTTTTTTGTAGAATATCAAATGTCTTTTTAAGCGAGTTGATAATCTTTTTTACAGTTTTTTAGAGATTTTCGTAGTTTGGTATTTAAGGATAAATGATATCTTTATTAAGTCTCTAATTGGAATCGATAGGTAATGGATGGGGAATAGAGAATAAAAAAAGAAACCTTTCTAAAAGAAAGATTCCTTTTTAATGAGGTGCCTAGCAGAGTCGAACTGCTCTACACGGTTTTGCAGACCGTTACCTAACCGATCGGCCAAGGCACCGTTATCACGGTGAAGCACCATTTCTTGATTGCGAGTGCAAAGGTATGAAAAAAAAATGATACCACCAAACTTTTAATTGTTTAGATTGTATATTTTTTTAGAATATTTGGAATTGCATGTATGGTGGTTTGGAAGGGTGAAAAATAAAATAGGAAGAAAATAAAAATATTTTCTTCCTATTATAATTAATGAGGTGCCTAGCAGAGTCGAACTGCTCTACACGGTTTTGCAGACCGTTACCTAACCGATCGGCCAAGGCACCATTATTACGGTGAAGCACCATTTCTTAATTGCGAGTGCAAAGGTATGGATTTTTTTTGATATAGCCAAACTTTTGTTTGCTTTTTTATTGATTTTTTTGTGAAAAAGCTGATGCTTTTCTGTAACAGCGTGGTCGTGAGCTACTTTGTTGTCTTTGTTTTTTTAGAATTTCGTCGTGAAGTGTGCAGCCAGCGCAGCCATAACATTTGTCTTTGGAATGCTTTATGGTTTGAATGATACGATAGATGGCATAAATCCATGCACTTAAGACAATTATGGCAACAATGATATATTGTAAAGTTAATAATTCCATATTGTTAAAATAAAAAAAATAGGGGCAAGTTATCAAGAACTGCCCCCATATATTATGTGTGACTAAATTAATAGCTTTTCGCAATAATTACGCGATACTTAGAAGGCTTACCTGTAACCATGTCGACACCAGGAGTCTGTTCGTAAGCGAAAGGCACGCAACGGATAGTAGCCTGTGTGTCTTCTTTGATTTTAGCTTCAGTTTCTGCTGTACCATCCCAGTGGCAAAGGAAGAAACCTCCATCCTTAATACGCTCTTTAAATTCTTCGTAATCATCGCATTCGTAAATCTTAGAATCACGATATTTCACAGCACGGTCGTAGATATTCTGCTGGATATCATCAAGCAAATTCTTGATACGTTCTACGATACCATCAAAAGTAACGTTTTCTTTCTCGAGAGTATCACGACGCATTACCTCAATAGTGTTGTTTTCGAGGTCACGACCACCCATAACAAGACGCACAGGTATACCCTTCAACTCATAATCTGCATATTTGAATCCAGGACGCTTATTGTCAGCATCGTCATATTTTACAGAAACACCAAGTTCTGTTAATTGATCGATAACAGGCTGTAGTTTTTGGTTCAGCTGTTCATGTTGTTCGTCATTCTTATATATAGGAATGATAACTACTTGCACTGGAGCTAATTTTGGAGGAAGTACTAAGCCATTATCGTCAGAGTGAGTCATGATAAGTGCACCCATCAAACGAGTAGAAACACCCCATGAAGTAGCCCAAACATATTCTGGTTTATTCTCTTTGGTAAGATATGTAACATCGAAACTCTTAGCAAAGTTCTGTCCTAAGAAGTGAGAAGTACCACTCTGAAGAGCTTTACCGTCCTGCATCATAGCCTCAATAGTGTAAGTGTCGAGAGCACCTGCAAAACGTTCTGTCTCACTTTTTACGCCCTGGATAACTGGTACAGCCATATATTTTTCTGCAAAATCTGCATATACATGAAGCATATCCTGTGCCATCTTTTCTGCCTCTTCGCGAGTTGCATGAGCAGTGTGACCTTCCTGCCATAAGAACTCTGAAGTACGAAGGAAAGGACGGGTACGCATTTCCCAGCGCATAACGTTGCACCATTGATTGCACTTAATAGGCAGATCTCGCCAACTGTGAATCCAATTTTTATATGTATTCCAGATAATAGTCTCAGAAGTAGGGCGGATAATAAGTTCTTCTTCTAACTTAGCCTCAGAGTCTACCTCAACGCTATTACCGTCTTCTGAAGATTTCAGACGATAGTGAGTAACAACGGCACATTCCTTTGCAAAGCCTTTAACGTGCTCTGCCTCGCGAGAAAGAAAGCTTTTAGGGATAAGGAGAGGGAAATAGGCGTTCTGTACACCTTTAGTTTTGAACATTTTGTCCAATTGCTCTTTCATTTTCTCCCAGATAGCAAAACCATAAGGTTTGATAATCATACATCCTCTGACAGGAGCCTGTTCTACCAAGTCTGCCTTGGTCACCAAATCGTTATACCACTGACTGTAATTGTCAGAACGTTTGGTAAGTTCTTTTAATTCTTTTGCCATTATATTAATGTTTATATTTTATTTTGCTCGCAAAAGTACAAAAAAATGTTGATAAACTGAATTACTTAGTGAAAAAACAATTATCTTTGCAAATAATTCGTTTATAAAAAGATTAGAGATTATGAGAAAGATGAAGATTACAGTAGTCGCATTGGCTGCTTTGTTAACAGTTTCAAGCTGTGGTACAAGCCAGGGAACAGGTACTAGTATTGGTGCTGGTGCTGGTGCAGTTTTAGGTGGTTTAATTGGTGGTTTGGCTAATAATAGTCATCATGGAACAGGTGCTGTTGTAGGTGCTGCTATCGGTGCTGCTGTTGGTGGTTTGGCTGGTAATCGTATTGGTGCTCACATGGACAAGAAAAAGGCTGAAATTGCTCAGCAGGTTTCTAATGCTAAGGTTGAGGAAGTTACTGATGCGAATGGTTTGAAAGCTATTAAGGTTACTTTCGATAGTGGTTTACAATTTGATTTGGGTAAGTCTACTCTTAAGTCTGCAGCAAAAAATGATTTGGCTAAATTTGCTTCAACATTGAAAAATGATCCAATGTTGGCTGTAGATATTCAAGGTTATACAGATGCAACAGGTGGTGATGCTATTAATCTACCTTTGAGTGATAAGCGTGCTAAGGCCGTTTCTTCATACTTGGTTTCTCAGGGTGTTTCTAGCAGTCAGTTTAAGAATGTTGCAGGTTACGCTAGTGCTAACCCAATCGTTAATGCTACTGTAGCTCCTGAAAACCGTCGAGTTGAGGTTTATCTGTACGCCAGCGATAAAATGGTAAAGAGTGCAGAAAATGGTACGCTTGAATGATGAAAAAAAAAATATTTGTAATTTTAAGATGGATGGTGGCACTGTTTTTCAGTACCACCATTCTTGCTGTAGTGATATATAGGTTTTTACCTGTATATTTTACACCTTTAATGTTTATTCGTTGTGGTGAACAATTAGCTGAAGGTAAGAGTCTTACCATGCATCATCACTGGGTGTCTATGGATAAAATCTCAGAGCACATGCCAGTGGCAGTAATGGCTAGTGAAGATCAAAGATTTTTACTTCATCATGGTTTTGATTTTGGTGCTATCCAGAATGCTGCTAAGCACAATTTGCGTGGAGGAAGTAAAATCCATGGTGGAAGTACAATTAGTCAGCAAACGGCTAAGAATGTATTCCTTTGGCCGGGTCGTAGTTGGGTTCGTAAAGGCTTCGAAGTGTATTTTACTTTTCTTATTGAAACTCTATGGAGTAAGCAACGTATAATGGAGGTGTATCTTAATAGTATAGAGATGGGTGATGGTATTTATGGTGTAGATGCTGTTGCTGAATATCATTTCCATAAGAATGCTAAGGATTTGTTTAGGGGAGAATGTGCACTTATTGCTGCAACTCTGCCTAACCCGCGTCGATTTGACTCGTCTAATCCTAGTCCATATATGCGTAAACGCAAAAGACGTATTGAACGAGAAATGAAGTTTATACCTGTTTTTCCAGAAGAGGGTGAAGATGTTGATCCCAAAACTGTTGTGGGCGGTGCTTATCGTGGTAAATAATAGCATGATAAATAGCTAGTCTGGAAAACTTGATAGAATAATAAAATGGAAGAAAAAGAATTGTTAAGTCAGCTGAATGATTCTCAGCGGGCTGCTGTCGAATATCTTGATGGAGCATCATTAGTTATAGCTGGAGCTGGTTCTGGTAAGACACGTGTGCTGACCTATAAAATTGCATATTTGTTAATGAAAGGATATGAGCCTTGGGATATTTTGGCTCTTACCTTTACTAATAAAGCTGCTAAGGAAATGCAATCGCGTATAGGAAGCCTTGTTGGTGCTGATCGTGCCCGTTATCTCAATATGGGTACTTTTCATTCCATTTTTGCACGTATCCTTCGTCGTGAAGCTGCTCATATTGGTTATAATCCTAATTTTACTATTTATGATGAAGCTGATTCTCGTTCTTTGATTAAGACGATTATCAAAGAGCTGCAGTTGGATGATAAAATTTATAAACCTGCTGGTGTACATAGTAAGATTTCAATGGCTAAAAACCATTTGATAATGCCAGCTGATTATGCGCTTGATAGAGAGTTGATTAGTCGTGATATTGATACTCGTCAACCTGCTATTAGTCAGATATATACGACTTATCAGCAACGGTGCCAAAACGCAAATGCAATGGATTTTGATGATTTGTTAGTTTTGACATATATTCTTTTCAGAGAACATGAAGATGTACGCCGAAAGTATGCAGATCATTTTAGATTCATTTTGGTGGACGAGTATCAGGATACCAACTATGCACAACAGTGTATCATATTGCAGTTAACTAAAGAGAATCCACATGTTTGTGTAGTAGGCGACGATTATCAAAGTATTTATGGCTTCCGTGGTGCGAATATTGATAATATTCTTAAGTTTAGTAAGTTGTATGCTAATGCACAACTTTTTAAGTTAGAACAGAATTATCGTAGTACTCAACATATTGTGTCTGCTGCTAACAGTTTGATGAAGAAAAATGAACGTCAGATACCGAAAGATGTATTCAGTACAAATGCCGAAGGTGAGAAGTTGACGTTGAAGCCTGCTTACAGTGATAAAGAAGAAGCAATGATTGTCTGCAAAGATATTAAGCGTATTATGGCGGCAGATCATGCACAGTATTGTGATTTTGCTATTTTATATCGTACTAATTCTCAGAGTAGAAGTTTTGAGGAGGAAATGCGTAAACAGGATATTCCATATCGTATTTTTGGAGGGTTGAGTTTTTATCAACGTAAAGAAATTAAGGATATCATTGCTTATTTTCGTTTGATTGCTAATCCGAATGACGAGGAGGCTTTTAAGCGTATTATTAATTATCCGTCTCGTGGAATCGGCAATACCACTTTGGCAAAAATTGCAGAGGCGGCACGTAAATATGGAGTTAGTTTTTGGGATGTTATCTGTTCACCTACTCATTTTGGCCTGAATGTAAACAAGGGAACTCTTAATAAATTGGATGTTTTTAGAGCTCTGATTACTTCTTTCATGGAAAAAATGCCAAAAGTAGATGCATTTGAGTTGGGACAGGAAATTATTAAAGTTAGTGGCATCACTGCTGATATTTATTCTTCACGTGAACCTGAAGCCTTGTCTCGACAGGAAAATTTAGAAGAGTTCCTGAGTGGTATGCAAGATTTTGTTGAAGGTAGACGAGAAGAGGGAAGAGAAGATGAAATATTTCTTTCCGATTTTCTTCAAGATGTTGCTTTGATGTCAGATTTGGATAGTGATAGTAATGGTGAAGACGAGCAGAGTAGAGTTTCACTGATGACTATTCATAGTGCAAAAGGTCTTGAGTTCTCTACAGTCTTTATAGTCGGATTAGAGGAGAATATCTTTCCAAGTCCTATGGCTGCTAGTTCGGCACGGGAATTGGAAGAGGAGCGTAGATTGCTTTATGTTGCTATTACGCGTGCAGAAAAACACTGTATTCTTACTTGCGCTAGAAATCGTTGGCGTTATGGTAAAATGGAATATGACACTCCAAGCCGATTCCTTCGTGATATTGACCCTGCTTTGCTGAATGTGGAAAGTGAAAGGGGCAGAATGGATAGCTCTGTTGATACAGATTATACTGCCCGTTATAGTGGGCATACAAGTCGTTATTCAAGTATTTATAATCAGTCTAAGCCAAAAGAAGTTCATTTAACTCAATCGCATTCGAATCAGAATTTGAGAAGGGTAGTGCCTTCTTCTTCTGCCGCGAGTACAGTTTCGTCATCTATGGTTAGTACTAATGCTGGTAATCTGTCTGTAGGTAGTATTATAGAACATCAGCGTTTTGGTATCGGTGTCGTTCAAAAATTAGAGGGAACTGGAGAAAACACCAAAGCTACAGTAGAATTTAAGAATGCCGGTACTAAGCAACTTCTTTTGAAATTCGCACGTTTTAGTATTGTGGGCTAATAAATACCAAGTCTATAAGAACTTTAAAAGGCATCCTTTAAAATAAAGGATGCCTTTTAAAGTTCTTATAGACTTTCATCATCAGGCTTTTCGATATTTCTAGAATTTGTCTTGGGTAATCTTTGTTTACGTCGAAGCCAAGCCGCTTTCCTTTTTTCATAATCTTCGCGATGACGCTCTAGATAATTATCAGCCATATAGATTTATTCTTTATCGAATCTACTATAAATAACACTGATTGTTATTGGAGATTCATTTTTATCAAAACTTGTACCTCTAACTAATTTGGTACTTCCTAACGACATATCATTTGTTACCTTAGAAATAGTTGTTGTAGAACTATTTGTCGTCGTAGAAATCGTAATAGGTACGATGATTGCTTTATTCCAGTTCTCACTATTTGTACCATTCTGTTTTGCCTTCCACATGCTAGTTACAATGCCAGAAATGTTATTGAAGTTGTAAGCATTAGACACTGTACTTGTAGAAGTTGAAGTATAAGTTGTATAGTAGGATGTGCGATAATTAATAATATCTCTATTTTCAAAGAATGATTTCATACTGTCTACAGGAATAATCATCAGTGTAGTAGGGATTGGTAATTCGTACTTCTCTGAAGTTTGATTATTGATACGTCTTATTACCATTTTCGCACTACTAATTGAATCATTTTCATGATTGCGCATAATTTCCTCGATAGGCAATGTTACAGTAGTAAACAGTCCGGCGGGAGTCTTGATATAAGTACAGCTCTGATCTGCTGCCATTTGTGTCATTAGCTCTTTATTGTTAGCTATGCTTGTATGCTGCAATACCTCTGAGGTTCCATCGAGGAAATCGTACGAAACATATTTAACAGTACTAGAATTTCCCTGTTTTACACCTGAAATGGTATCGTATTTTACAGTAGTATCATAGAACATTGTTAAACGAGCATTATAAATGTATAGCATGTTTCCTGTACCTGCAGTATGCTCGAAATACAGACCTGGAGATACGTAGTGATTAAATTTGTAACTATTTTTAAAATTCTTCGGCCCTTTATTATACATTTTTGCGATATAGTCACCATAGTTCTTGTAAGTGACACCATCTTTAGTATAGTTATCGTTTAGCCAAAATCTTGTAAAGTGTTGATAACCAGTTAAATCACCTAATCCGTTAGTTCTATTAAAGTCTGCAGCAGTATACACGCGAGAGCTAATAGCCTTTTCATTTACATAGCCTGCAGTTTTAGGATTAAAAGTGGTATAATAATTCACACCTTCTTCCATCGGCTTGTCCATCGGATAGATAGATGCTTTCATATTGGTCAAGCTATCGCCGTAAAAACTATTATAGTAGACGAGAACGCTTGTAGAATCCACGATAACGGAACCATCGGTATCTCTATTGATTTTGCGTGTAACTCTTACAGAGTCATTGAGCATGTAGGTAGAGTCAACAAAGTATGCTTCGTCCTCAAGAACATGCAACTGCGTCATATAGTTACCTGTAATGTAACTCATCGTTTCTGGGTCTTTCACTCGTCCCAGATAGCCAGTCGTATTATTTGCCAACACAGAATCTGGTACATAAGAATCAGAAATTACACCAAATGTATCTGTAGATACAATGATGTTATCCATATCATCAGTAAGGCTTCCGCCAATAGTGTCGGTTGTGTCGTCGCATGCTGTAAATGCAAAAGCAACGGCAGCAATAGTTGCCAAAGATTTAAAATTCATGTGATATTATAAATGATATAATATATATATTTTTTATTCACCGGCTATCTTATTAAAGAAGTCAGCATAAGATTGAGCATAGTCATCGCCAGGATTGCTCATTACAGGAATGTTTTTCTCCTTGGCATATGCCAAAAGTTCTGGATTAACGTCTTTACCAGCTTCAATGATGCCATCACTATAGTCGATAGCTAGTTTACCTAATTCCATAAAATCAAACGGTTTTGCATAACCTTCGAGTAAACTGCTCTTTGCTTCTTTGAAATCAACTAATTTAGTAAAGTCTTCGCCAAGATCACTCTTCAGCTGATTTTCGTGGAATGAAGTGATAACTTTAGCATTTGCAAATGAAGGCTCTTCATTGAAAGCTTTCTTAATGTAAAAAGGAGCAACTGCACTAATCCATCCTTGACATACGATAATATCAGGTGTCCAACGCAATTTCTTAACAGTTTCCAATACGCCACGAGCATAGAAAATAGCTCGTTCACCATTGTCTGCATAGTCATCGCCACTTTCATTTGCACTCATTTGTCGCTTTTGGAAATAGTCATCGTTGTCGATGAAGTAAATCTGCAATCTTGAGGTAGGTATTGAAGCCACCTTAATAATTAGTGGGTGGTCCGTTTCATCGATAATAAGATTCATTCCTGAAAGGCGAATTACTTCGTGTAATTGGCCCCTACGTTCATTAATTGTACCCCACTTAGGCATGAATGTGCGGATCTCAAATCCTGCTTCTTGTGTCTTCTGTGGTAGGTCTCTACCTAATATAGACATTTCTGTCTCTGGTACGTACGGAGTAATTTCCTGGTTAATGAATAATACTTTCTTTGCCATTTTATAACATTTATAGTGTTGCAAAGGTACAAAAAAAAGTTCTTTTTTTGTCATAAAATCTATTAAAACCGATAATTGTGACCATTTTTGGCATATTTTTATAATATTTCTTTCTTATTTAAGAAAAAAGTTGTTATTTTGCAAACCGATTGAGAAAACTTATTTTGCGAAATGAAAGTATTCAATAGAATTGTCGACCTCCAGAACGAACTTTTTGATGTTCGCCGAGAAGGTAAGAAGATGGTAGGATTTGTCCCTACAATGGGTGCCCTTCATGAGGGACATGCTTCACTTATCAAAAAGAGCGTTGAGGATAATGATATAACAGTGGTGTCTGTTTTCCTGAATCCTACTCAATTTAATGATAAAGGTGATTTGGAGCGTTATCCACGTACACTTGATGCTGATTGTGCATTGGTTGAATCTTGTGGCGCAGATATCGTGTTCGCACCAACAGTAGAGGAGATGTATCCTACTCCTGATCAGCGTCACTTTGAGTTTCCTCCTGTTACAACTGTTATGGAAGGTGCTCGTCGTCCTGGGCATTTTAATGGCGTATGCCAAGTGGTTAGTCGCCTTTTTTATATAGTTAAGCCAGATAGAGCTTATTTTGGAGAAAAAGATTGGCAGCAGATTGCTGTTATCAAGCAGTTGGTTAAGTACATTAATTCTGATGTGGAGATAGTTGAATGCCCAACTGTTCGTGAAACTAACGGATTAGCAAAAAGTAGTAGAAATACGTTATTAACAGATGATGAGCGTGCTATAGCTCCTAAAATATATGCAACGCTTGTAGCAAGTGTTGAATATGCTAAGAGTCATACTGTACAGGAAACTCATGATAAGGTAGTAGCTGATATTAATGCTGTTGAAGGTTTGGAGGTTGAATACTTTTCTATAGTCGATGGTAATATGCTTACAGATGTAGAAAGTTGGGATGCTCCATATATCGCTGGTTGTATCACAGTATACTGTGGTAAAACACCAATTCGTTTAATCGATCATATTACGTATAAAAATAAAGACTAGTCATGCAAATCGAAGTGTTAAAATCAAAACTGCATTGTGCGACGGTTACTGAAGCTAACTTGAATTACATGGGAAGCATTACCATCGATGAAGATTTGATGGATGCTGCAGGATTGATTGCTGGCGAGAAAGTTCAGATTGTTGATAATAATAATGGTGAGCGTCTAGAGACTTATATTATAAAGGGTGAGCGTGGTTCTGGTGCTATTTGTTTGAATGGAGCTGCAGCACGTAAGGTTCAGGTTGGTGATACTGTTATTATCATAGCTTATGCAATTATGGATTTTGAAGAGGCTAAGACCTTTAAGCCAACTGTAATATTCCCAAAAGAAGGAAACAAGCTTTAAAAGAAATATAAATTGTCGAGAGCAGAAGTTAGAGTCGGTCGTTATTTAACGATTGGCTCTTTTTTTTTGATGTGGAATGAATAAAAAAAGGAATGAAGTTTTTGACTTCATTCCTTTATGAAATATTTTGATTTTTGGTTATTATTCGATAACAACCAGTGGATCTTCTTCGAGGACGGCCTGACCTATTTTTACGCAGATAGCTGTAACCTTACCGTCTTTTTCAGCTTCGATATTATTGGCCATTTTCATAGCTTCGAGAATAACTACTGTATCACCAGCCTTTACTTCCTGGCCCACTTCAACATTGATACCAGTGATGGTACCAGGTAATGGAGCTTTGATAGCGTTATTAGCATTGATGTTTGCTGCAGGAGTTGTATCTCCACTCTCTTCAGCAACAGGCTGACCCAATACCGGTTTTTTCTTTTCTGGCTCTTCAGGTTTCTCTAACTGCACCTGATAATCTTCGCCATTGACTGATACAGAAGCTACATAATTTTCATCAACTTCATTGATGGAAACATTGTATTCTTTTCCGTCGATTGTATATTTGAATTCTTTCATTGAATTTCTTCTTTAAATGTTATTGATGTATTGCTTATGGCCTAGGAGTAATACCAAATGGCTTAGCGTTCCATAAAGTTTCCTTTGGTTTAATAGTGATAATACCTGGTTCCTTATCGTGAACATTATTGCCCTGGTATTCATAGATAGCCATAGCAATGGCTGCATATATATTCTTATCCATAACTATTGATTTTAGTATATGTGACTCGATTACATTGGCTCGCAACCATGCTTCTTAGCAGGAAGAGTCTGGCGTTTTGTACGGAGTTGTGCTAAACCACGGCAGATACGGAAACGAGTGTTTCTTGGTTCGATAACATCATCGATGTAACCGAACTGAGCTGCCTGATAAGGATTTGCAAATTGCTCAGTATATTCATCTTCTTTTTCAGCGAGGAATGCCTTAACATCTCCACCTTCTTCCTTAACTGCTTTAGCCTCTTTACCACAAAGAATAGCAACAGCACCACTAGCACCCATAACTGCGATTTCTGCAGAAGGCCATGCGAAGTTGAGGTCAGCACGAAGCTGCTTGCAGCCCATAACAATGTGACTACCACCATAGCTCTTACGGAGAGTAATCGTAATCTTAGGCACTGTAGCTTCACCGTAAGCATAAAGCAATTTGGCACCATGCTGGATAACAGCATTGTACTCCTGACCTGTACCTGGTAAGAAACCTGGAACGTCTACCAAAGAAACAATAGGAATGTTGAATGCATCACAGAAGCGTACGAAGCGTGCACCTTTACGGCTAGCGTTAACATCGAGAACACCTGCGTATGCTGCTGGCTGGTTTGCAACGATACCTACACTCTGACCGTTGAAACGAGCGAAACCTGTGATTATATTTTTTGCAAATTTAGGCTGAACCTCAAAAAACTCGCCATTGTCGGTAACTGCTGCAATAACCTTATACATATCATAGGCCTGGTTAGGGTCTTCTGGGATAATAGCGTTCAAACTGTCATCCATACGATTGATAGGGTCTGTACATTCTGTGCGAGGAGCTTCTTCCATATTGTTTGATGGAAGATAAGAAAGCAAAGTCTTAATCAACTCAAATACTTCTTCCTCAGTTTTAGCAGTGAAGTGAGTAACACCACTCTTAGAAGCGTGTACTGAAGCACCACCAAGATGCTCTGCATCGATATCCTCACCAGTTACAGTCTTTACTACCTTTGGACCTGTAAGGAACATGTACGATGTACCTTCCTTCATGATGATGAAGTCGGTAAGAGCAGGAGAGTAAACTGCACCACCGGCACAAGGACCCATGATGGCTGAAATCTGAGGAACTACACCACTGGCAAGAATATTACGTTCAAAAAGTTCACCGTAACCAGCGAGAGCTGAGATACCTTCCTGTATTCGTGCTCCTCCAGAGTCATTCATGCAGATAACAGGAGCACCCATTTTCATGGCCATATCCATAACCTTGCAGATTTTTTCTGCCATGGTCTCTGAAAGTGAACCACCATTAACGGTAAAGTCCTGAGCATAAACATATACTAATCGACCATCGATAGTTGCTGAACCGGCTACGACACCATCGCCGAGGTATTGTTTCTTCTCCATGCCAAAGTTATGACAGCGATGGAGCTTAAACATATCATATTCCTCGAAGCTACCTTCATCAACGAGCATGTCGATACGTTCACGTGCTGTGTATTTACCACGTGCGTGCTGTTTGTCGATAGCTTTTTGGCCACCACCAAGACGTGCCTGTTCGCGCTTAGCGATCAGTTCTTTAATCTTTTCTAATTGCTTACTCATAATATAATTTATATTATTTTTCCGTTTAGTCGTATTTTATAATAACCGTGCAAAGATACTAATATTTTATTAGAAATCAAAACTAATGCGCCCATTAATTTGTCGGCCTGTCAGATAGTTTGGTACGGCATATTGTTGGTTGGTAACATCTGTTATCCATATATAGCTGTTAACATTGTTGATATCGAAAAGGTTGAGGACGTCCAGTCCGAGCCATATATTCTTGAAGATGGTCTTCTTTTCACGCTTTTCATTGTCGAGTAATCGATAGCTCATACCTAAATCTACACGTCTGTAAGCTGGTGCACGGAAATTATTACGTTCTAATTCCTTGTGTGGTGCAGAGAAGGGTAGTCCATCGGCAACGGCTATGTTTAGATTAACTTTCCATTTTTCGGTACCAGGCATGTAGTCAGTGAAGAAGAGATTAATGGCATACCGTTGATCTGTTGGCAGTGGCATGCTTACGCCATTAAAATTCATGCGAGTATTCATCAGTGATAAACTAAGCCAGCTATCTGTTCCTGGTACAAATTCTCCATAGAGTTTCATGTCTAATCCCATGGCGTGTCCTGTGGCCTTATTGTCGCCATAATAGATAACCTGTACATTGTTGACAGAATATGGTACCAGATTTCGTAGTGCTTTATAGTACAGTTCACTACTAAATCTGTATCTGCGGTTGTTGAGTTTAAAACGATAGTCGTATCCTAAGATGAAGTGAATACTCTGTTGACTTTTGATTTTACGATTCAGGGTGGCTGTAGTAATACCATTTGTTATTGTAGTATCGCGCAGTTCCTTGAAAAATGGGGTCTGGTAGTATAAGCCTGTTGCTATGCGGAATGTTGTGTTTTCGCTGTAAGCAGGTATGATGCCGAGTGATACACGTGGGCTTAAAATAGTTTCTTTATTAAAGTTCCAATGGCTCATGCGCACACCATAGTTAAGCGTGAAATGGGTATGCTCGCCTTTGCTAGAAAAGCGGTAAGTATCTTGGGTGTATACCTCGATGCGATTTGCGTCAAGTGTATTTTGTGCTTTGAGCGAATAAATCATGTTGAGATCTGTACCTGTATGGGGTATGCTATACCCGGCAGAGTCGCGCATTTCATATTCAAGTGAGTTTTCCTCTACATGTTCTTTTTTCCAATTAAGTCCAGCTTCTACTTCATGTTTTTTGCTTTTGTGTTGTAACATGAGTTTAGCGCTGAGAACATTTGCTTTCAGATAATTTCGTGTATGTTGGAAGTAGGTTCCCACACCTAAGTTTTGCGTTGTTTCTGTATCATCAAGCCAATATTGTCCTTGTATGTCGTATGTCTCTTGCTCTTTTGTGCTGAAGGCGCTACCTATAAGTGAAACACTTGTTTGTTTGTTGATAAAACGTGTAAGTCCGACAGTACCGAAGTAGGTGAGAAAATGGTCTTTTTCTTCGCCGTCAAAATATACTCTGAATTTAGTTATATTTTCCAGTGTGCCAAAAGAGGTTTCTCTGTCTTTAGGCTTAAAATTGTAATGGTTATCAGAAATATTGCCAATAATATCAATTTTCCATCTTTCATTAGGACGATAGTTTAAGTAGGTTTGGAAATCAAGAAAATTGGGACGATACTCACCGGAAGTCTCAGTACTTCCCATGAGATATTTATTGGTTTTATATCTTATAGAGTTGAGCCAACTTATTTTTTTTGTTCCAAATCCGAAATAGGTGTCTGCTCCTAATAAACTAGCACTTATGTTTCCTTCGTGTGTAAATTTATGCCCGTTTTTAGGTGTAAGATTTTTGTAGGTGATATCTAATGCAGAACTCATTTTATCACCATATTTGGCAGCGAAGCCACCGGTAGAGAAATGAATACGGTCTACCATATATGGGTTGATGATACTAAGCCCTTCTTGCTGTCCAGAGCGAACAAGGAAAGGTCTGAATATTTCTACACCATTGATGTATACAGAGTTTTCGTTGAATGTACCACCTCTAACATTATATTGTGATGATAATTCAGAATGCGTGGAAACGCCTGCTTGTGACTGTATAAGAGCTTCTACGGCATTGCCATTTGTCGATGGCATTTTTTTCAAATCTTCTTTATTCAGTTCTTGATTTTGGCCAGTTTGTATTCGCTCTCCTTGAACTTCAACTTCGCTTAGGGTGTTATCACTGAAAAGTTGAATTTGTAGGGTTTGTTTTCCTCTAGGTCTACGAAGAACTCTTGTCTTAGTCTTATAGCCTACCATTGAAAAGCGGATAACGACAGAATCTGCTGATTGTAAGGTTATGGAATATTCGCCCTTTAGTGAGGTCATTGTAACTTTACCTTGTTTTATACAAGCTACTGTGGCCAGTTCTACGGGGTTCATATCCTGATCCATAACCTTCCCTTGAAGTATGAATTGTTGAGCGATAGCCTGCAAGGCACTCAACCAAATTATTGTGACGAATAAAATAGTTCTTTTCATTAGTATTATAACGTTACAAGGTGTGCATTATTGCATGATGCACACCTTGTAACTTACTTATTTATCTAGAGATGAATAACCTGTTTATAGTCTTGTAACTTGCTTAACACCTTTGATGGCACTTAATTTTTTGATCAGGGCATTAAGTTTACTGGTATCATCAAGTTGTACTACAATATTACCGGAAAAGAGGCCGTCATTACTGTCGATACGTATACTGCGCATCGTCAACTTGTCTTCTTTTGAGATAATATTCGTAATGTTGCTTACGATACCAATGTCATCATTACCTACTATACGTAAGCTAATGGCATATTGACTGCTACCTTTTCCGCTCCATTTTGCTTTAACTATGCGATAGCCAAATCGAGAACGTAACTCTGGGGCATTCGGACAGTCAGTTCTGTGAATCGTGATACCACCATTAACCGTTACGAAACCGAATATAGAATCGCCATAGATAGGATGACAACATTTTGCAAGTTTATAGTCTATACCTTTTAAGTCTTGATCAATAGTCAGTACGTCTTCCTTCTGTTTGAGAACTTCTTCGTTTGGATTTTCAAACTCAAATTTTTCAGCACTCACCGCCGGAACGCCATCGCCTGTTTTTTCTTTGTGCTCTTGAAGTTCGATATATCGATCGATAACAGTATTAGGATCGAGTTTTTCTTCTGCGATATCTTTGTAGAAGTCTGAGTTTTCTTTGTAACCCATTTTTTTGATCACTTGTGCAATCAGACTTTCTTCCAAATCAACCTTCTTATTCTTAAATCTTCGTTCCAGAATTTCTTTAGCATAAAGACCTTCTTTGCGTTGGGTCTCTTTTAATGCTAGTCTTATTTTGGCTTTAGCTCGTGACGTCTGAACTATTTTTACCCATTCGTCTTTTGGCTTTTGATTGCTTTGTGTTAGAATCTCAATGGTATCACCAGATTTCATTGGTGTTCTGAAACTGACAGCTTTACCATTTACCTTACCACCGATACAGGTGTTACCTATGTTGGAGTGAATATGGTAAGCAAAGTCGAGTATGGTTGCACCTTTTGGAAATTTTAATAAATCTCCCTTTGGTGTGAAAACATAAACCTCGTCTTCATAGAGATCGAGTTTGAACTGATCCATGAGTTGCAAGTCATCTTTGCTTTCCAATGCAGAACGTATGTTAGCCAGCCAACCATCTATGCCTCCTTCACTCTTGATGCCTTTGTAACGCCAATGAGCTGCAAGACCATGTTCTGCGATTTCGTCCATTCTTTCTGTACGAATCTGACACTCAACCCATTTATTTTCTGGACCAAGAACCGTGATATGCAGACACTCGTAACCATTACTTTTAGGAACACTTAACCAATCGCGTAATCGTTTAGGGTTAGGTTGATACATGTCTGTTATAATGGAATATACCTGCCAGCATTGCATCTTTTCTTTATCAAAAGGAGAGTCAAGAATAATGCGGATAGCAAAGAGGTCATAGATACCTTCGAATCCACATTTCTGCTTTTTCATCTTTTGCCAAATAGAGTGTATACTTTTGGTTCTTCCTTTGATATGAAATTTTAATCCTGCAGCTTTCAATTTCTCTTCAACAGGTTTGATAAAACGAGCTATATAAGCATCACGTGTTGCCTTAGTCGCATTCAGTTTATCCTTGATCATATAGTAAGCATCATGCTCAAGGTATTTAAGAGACAAATCCTCTAGTTCACTTTTTAAAGTATACAAACCTAATTTATGGGCGAGGGGCGCATACAGATAACTTGCTTCTTCTGCTACTTGATGGCGGGCTTCTACGGCGTTAGTATCCCTAATCTGTCTCATGACGTTTACTCGGTCTGCTATCATAATCAGAATAACTCGCATATCTTCAGAAAACGATATGAGCAGATTACGGAAATTTTCACTTTCTATTACTGGGTTTTTCTTGTATAGATCATGTATGCGGACGAGCCCACGTATAATATGAGCGACGCTATCTCCAAATTTAGCTTGCATGTCGTCAATGGTATTATAACCATTGACTACGCTGTAATAAGCAAGTATAGATAATACACCATCGCGTTTTAAGTTAATCTCATCTACAGCTATTTTTGCTGTTCTTAGAGCATGAAGGATAGGGTTGAGTCCGAAAATGTCTCGTTGAAACTGCCCTCGTTCTAATCCTTCCTTGATGTGTTCGTATATTTTCTTTTCGTCATTTTCCTGAAGAGTGTCTCCGATGGCCTGCTTGACATGTTCAAGTAGCTGAGTTGTTTCTTCTCTCTCTTCAGCAGTGAATTCGAATTTTGTTTCGGACATAAGCTTTTTATGGTTTGTTTTCTACAAAGTTACTTAAAATTTTGAATATAGGCTCTATTTTTTAAACATTTAACTTGCTTTATTAGATAAGAACATCGCGAATTCAGAAATGTATGGAATAATTTCTATTTAAACATGATGATATGTGGATTTCATTTAATTTTGAGTTATTTGGTTGAAGCTGGTATTATCTTTGAAAAAGAGTTAAAACCTATAATTTGTAAAGATATAGCTTGCTTTTTATTTTATTTTTATATATATTTGCAGCAAACTTAAGTAGAGCGAAAATATAAACAATAATTCATTTACTCACATACATTTAATATTAACTCATTTTAATCGTTTACATCATGAAAATTAATGACTCAAAAAAGCAAGTTATCTTCAAGGATTACTCAAAAGTTCATACAAAAAAAGAATGTTTAGAAGAGAAACTTGGTGGAGAAATCTGGTACAATTAAAGTACTATGAAACCTAAATCGCTATGGTACAACTGATAAAGGAAATTAAACTTCAACTTTAAGGATCTAAAAAAGGGGCTTTGATATCAATAATCAAGCCCCTTTTTGTATTGTTTTATGCTTTGCCTTGATGAGCGTCTCTTAGTAAGTCGTTGACAGTTTTTACTGGGTTGAATGTGCTTAAAGGCACTTCTACAAATACTGTGTTCCAGTCGCTCATGCTACCATTCCAAAGTCCTGGCAACTCTAGTGCTTTCAGTTGTTTGCCATTCTTACTCTTACTGCTGATAAACCCTGTCGTTTCATCTACGTATTTTGGCAAATCAAACTTATTACCTTTGTAGTCTTTTGTAGCACAGACCAAATCTACCGGGTTGAAATGAGTGCCGTTCTTAAACATTTTAAGGTATTCTTCGTTATTTTGATCAATCTGAGAAGATTCAAGAATCTGTAAGCTGATAGTACCGTCTTGATTGTATGTAAGGAACGGACCACCGCCAGGTTCACCTACATTTTTAACGACACCGCATACACGCATTGGTCGGTTAAGCTTTTTCCGTAAGTAGATGACTAAATCTGCATCTTCTAATTCTTTAATATCTGTTCTTCTGCAGCAAAGATCGCGCTGAATAAAGCGAATAATTTCTTCAAGTTTATCGTGGTTATAGCTACCACTATCGAGAATTTGAAGATATTCAAAAGCTTTTTTCTGCAATGAGATAAGTACACCTGCAATAACCTGTTTCCAAGTTACGGTATCTTGCTTCAGTCTGTCTGGAACAACATTGTCGATATTCTTAATGAATATGACGTCGGCATCAATAGCATTTAGATTCTCGATAAGTGCGCCATGGCCACCTGGACGGAACAAAAGTGAGCCGTCTTCGTTACGGAATGGAGTATTATCCTCATTGGCAGCTACAGTATCGGTACTAGCTTTTTGTTCAGAAAAAGAAATATTATATTTGATGCCAAACTTCTTCTCATAGATAGGAGCTTTGTCTGCTACCATTTTTTCGAAAAGGTCTAAATGGTCATGACTAACGGTGAAGTGTATATTTGCTTCCCCGTTTGAATTTGCATAAAGTGCAGCTTCTACTAGATGTTCTTCCATAGGTGTACGTACTTCATTCTCATCATATTCATGGAATTGCAGTAGACCCTTTGGCAATTGACCATAGTTTAGGCCTTTGGCTTCAAGCAAATTAGCTATAATATTTTTAAAATTGCCTTCACTGATAAGTTCTTCGATATGCTTGCCATTTTCATTCTTCACGCATTGAGCATCAAGAGCTTTGTAGAAAGCAAACTTCTTAATATTATTAAAGAAATTTTTTTCGAAATCTGTAGTTGGAACGTTATACTCAGCACTTAAGAATTCAAATAGATTCTTAAACATACGGCTCGCCGCACCTGAAGCAGGTACAAATTTCAGAATTTTGTGTCCTTCGTTCTTGTAGTCTTCCCATGTGCTGATATATGCCTTCTGTTCTGCATCAGCAGGAGCTATAATGCCTTTGTTGATAGCTGCGGCTCCTTCAAGCTTTAAAAAGGGAAAACCTGTTTTAAACTGGTTGAGTTGCTTTTCAAGTTTGGCTTCAGAGATACCTCTAGCCTTGATTTGGTCTAAATCTTGTTGATTCATATGAGTTAGTTTAATGATCAATGTTTTCGCTACAAATGTAGACATTTTTTTTAAAATAGAACGATAAAACCTAGGAATATTCAGTCAAAAAGTAAAAATGGTAAAAATTTTTATTTATGCCATAGAATTTCTTCTACATTCATTCCTTCTGCAAATCGATTTAGGTCAACCCAATTCCATATACCAGGTATTCTACCTTTTCTGGAAAATTGCCATATGTCATAGGTTGGTTCTCCAGGCAAGACAGGTTTGCCACTATAGCTGGCAATAAAGTGTAAGTATTCATCAAATTCAGGTGATAAATAATCTTTATAGTACGAGGCGCTGCAATAGATAATAGGCTGTACACCATATATCATTTCGCAAGCGCGAATAAAGCCTTTCAGATGGGATTGTATCTGACTGCGACTCCAACCAAAAGTTCCATCATCCTCGACGTCTATAACAGGTCTTAAATCTTGTTCGCTTTTATTGATAACATGATAAAAATGAAGGAATTGTAGTTCTCCTAGTGAACCTTTACTTAGGAAATGATATGATCCAACTTTGAATCCATGTTTGCGGGCATTCTTGATGTTTTCCTCGTAGCAGGGATCATTAAGTGTCAGTCCTTCAGTAGCCTTGATGTAAATAAACTGAATATGTGTGTTCTTTTTCAACTCATCCCATCTTATTTTTCCTTGATGACGTGATATATCGATACCATCGTAGTCTCCAGAATAGCTTCCACTTGTTTGATCGTGGTAAGGCCATTTTTTATCGTATCTTATTTCGGTTATAAAATTCCAGGGTGCGATATAAAGTGTAAAGAATATTAAAGCCAAAATTATAAAAGTGGCAGTGTATATCTTTTCTTTATTTGTTTTCTTTTTTCTTTTTTTGTTCATTGCAAAAAAAAGCACCAGATTAGCTTTGTAACCTAGTGCTTCATATTATGTATTAATATTATTTCCTATTGTTTTTATTCAGCGTCTGCAGAATCTACAGCATCGAAGCCATTTGTGCTGTTGTTAGCCATGATTTCGCGAATGTTAAGCTCATGGTTGCCGTTTGCCTCCAAGTGCTCTTTAAACTCTTCCCAACCTTCTTCCTCTTCTGGAGCGTGTTCAAATGGAAGTGCTTTATATTTAAATTCACAAATAGCCCAACCGACAAGGGCTACAACGATAAGTCCGATAACAATTTCTAATCCCATAATATTTATTTTTTCTGTAGTGCAAAATTAATAGTAAAAAATGAAATAACCAAATTTATCTTTGGTTTGTTTACGATTCTTTGAGATATTTCTTGATGGCGTCAATGAATATCTGTCCATATTTTTTTGTTTTGTATTCACCTACGCCATCGATAGCTCCAAACTGTTCGATTGTTGTTGGTTTGATCGTTGCCAGTGTATGTAGCACTTTATCATTAAGGACGATATATGCTGGATAGCCTTGTTCTTGGGCCAAATCCAGTCGTAGCTGTCTTATTCTTTGGAACAGAGCGTTGTCTTCTTGTAGTCCAAGTTGTGCGATAAGTTCTGTAGATTTCATATTGCCGTTGGTAATTTTGGTTCTAGCGATATTCATTCTTGTAGAACTTTCAATTTGGGCTTTTAAGCCTAATTGGACTGCACTAAGATGTGCTTTCGGTACACCTTTAGTGGCAGAAGAATGTTTGTTGGGTGCATACTCTGTACTTCTGTCAATGACAGCTAGTTGTACTTTTCGTTTTCCACGTAAAACATCCCAACCTAATGATGTGATTTTAAGTGCATTATGTTGATTGTAAGCAATTTCTGTAAATCCCATTTGCATCATCTGCAGAATATAGTCTTGCCAGTCATCACTGCTGGTTTCTTTACCAACGCCAAAGGTTGGCAACTGGTCGTAATGCAAACGCATCACAGTGCTGCTATGTAGTCCTCTTAATATCTCGATACATGTGCTGACACCGCACATCTCGTTTGTACGTGCAACAGCGCTAAGTGCTTTTTGTACAATAACAGTGCCTTCAAACTTTTGTGGTGGATTTTCGCAGATATCGCAGTGCTTACATTCGTGTGCAGTTTGCTCACCAAAGTAGTTGAGAAGTATGCGTCTACGACATACTTGAGCTTCTGCATACTCTTGCATTCTTTTTAATTTTTCCATATTAATGCCTTGCTGTCCGCTATCTTCTGCAAATTTTCGTAACTGAATGATATCGGCAAGACTATAGAAGAGTACTGTTTCTGCAGGAGCACCGTCGCGCCCAGCTCTACCGATTTCCTGATAAAAGCTTTCGATGCTTTTGGGCAAATTATAATGTACTACCCATCTTACATTACTTTTGTCGATACCCATACCGAAGGCTATAGTTGCACATACCACTTGTATTTGATCCATCTTGAATCCTTCTTGAATTCGAGCTCTCTCTTGTGTGCTCATACCTGCGTGATAGGCTTCACAATTGATGCCGGTAGAAGCAGATAGTTCTTCTGCAACTTTTTCAGCATTTTTGCGTGAAAGGCAGTAGATGATGCCAGCTTCGCCAGGGTGTCGTTGCATTAAACGAGAAATGTATTGCAGTTTTTCTTTTTTGCGATAACCTCGCTTTACGGCAAGTGACAAATTAGGTCGGTCAAAACTGCTGATGAAGGTTCTGCCGTTTAGATGAAGTAGTTTTACGATATCCTGTCGGGTCAGTTTGTCGGCAGTTGCTGTAAGTGCCATGACCGGTATTCCGGGGAAACTTTCGTGAATGATTCCCAGATTAGCATATTCTGGTCTGAAGTCATGTCCCCATTGGCTGATACAGTGAGCCTCGTCTATCGCAAATAAAGAAATCTTAATACTTTTAAATAGATAAGGAATTTCGCTCAATAGCTTTTCTGGTGAAACGTAGATCAATTTGAGGTCACCAGATAAGCATCTGCGTCGAATTATTGTTTCTTCTTCAGGGTTGTTCTCTGAATTGAGAGCTTCTGCAGGGATACCGTTGGCTTTAAGAGCTTCTACTTGATCGTGCATCAGCGAAATGAGAGGTGATACAATGACAGCTGTTCCAGGCATAGCCAATGCTGGAATTTGGTAACACAGACTTTTACCGCCACCAGTAGGCATCAAAACAAAACAGTCTTTGCCTGCCATTACCTCATTGATAATATCTTCCTGATTTGGTCGGAAAGAATCATATCCGTAATATTTCTTTAATATCTCCTTGGGAGTCATTATTGCTTTTTTTGTCGAATTGCAAAGATACTTATTTTTTTGTGATAATATGATATGTTTCCTTAATTATGTGCGGAGTTTTGCCTAAATACTTTGTTTATTTCAAGTTTTCGTGTAGATAGAATTATGATTTAGAAATAATGTAATAAGCGATCAAGTTGGAATCTTTTGAATTAAATTGACAGGAAGTGCTTCGTGGCTTGCATATTTGGAGTTTGATATGTTGTATGCCTCAAATATTCAAATTTTCTCAGCTTTATGTAAATACTTGATATATAGTTTATTATCCTTTTTTTTGTTTTGGCGATTTGACAAGATGTTTGATCAAAGCATAGGTTTTACGGCTTAAAACCATAAGGTTTATGTTGTAAAACCATAGTAGTTATCAGTTAAATGTATGCTTTTACCCATCAATAACTATGGTTTTGTCGCAAGTGCATGTGTGGTGTAGTGGTGGAATATAAATAGGGTAGACCAAAAGTTGAATATTTCGAGCTAGATTGCAATTTTCGTAGATCTCGCTTTTTTGCTATTTTATTTGACAAATGACCATAATGAACTTTGATATAATTTTCTCGCAAAGACGCAAAGTATAGAAGTAAGAAGTGGTAGGGAAGTAAGGTAAAGAGATATAGTTGTATTAAAAGTATAAAATGACTAAGAAAAGAAAAATTTGTTTAGCAAAATGCACATTTTTATGCCCAAATTGCTCAGAACAAACACTGTATGCTTGTGTTGATCGGTATGTATCTCATGATTATTATTTATCTTTGTAGAATCAAAACCTCTGAAGATATTGCCAATAGGAGTATGACCAGATTAAAGGAGATTGTACCGTGGGATGGCTTCGTCCACGATAGACAACAAAGCAGCGGCTATGTTGGTATATCATTCCTATCGTGGATGCATGTGTTGCTTCAGGCCTATGTACAAAAATTGAAGTGGCATAATATAAGCATCAGTCTGACGCAATGCGGCGATTCCTTGGAAAATGCTGTAGCGGAGAGAACCAAAGGTATCTTTAAACAGAATGGCTTTATAAAATGACGATATCAACAAGGGAGATATGTAAGTAGAAACTAGAATGTATTATTCTGTATTTATAATACAAAACGTTCGCACATAAGCATTGGTATTCAGACACTATTCGTGGTACATACGCAGGTAGGCAAGAAGAAACGTTGTTGGAAAAAACGTGATAGAATTGTACGGCTGCGCCGCTTGATTAGTTTTTTCTGTATAGTGTGAAAGCCTATTGCTGGAAGGTAGCTCATCACTAGAGCTTGTTTTCTCTTCGGCTTCTGTGCATTAAGAAGCATGTTTCATCTCGAATGTGAACTGATTCTTGCAGATAATTGCTAACTTTACATTGAGGACGAAGTTAAGATTGCACGTTTATGCCAGTCTAAAGATTGTTTAGTAAGTCAGTTTATCATGTATTGGTTATGTTATCCTCGTTAGGAAAACGTCTATATAACTTAATGAGATTAAATCTCCTTAATTGTAATGACGTAGATAAATATTGGAAGAATATAAGAACATTAATAGAACCATAATTTATTGACAATGAAAAGGCTCTTTTTATTTTGCAGGTAATGCCGATAGAAGCAGATGCAGGGATTGGTGTGACAGACGGAATCTATTATATTCTACTCCGATTCGTGATAAGAAATTCTAAAAAGTATGAATTGTTTTGTGTTTTCAATGTAACATTCCTGTAGTGACTGTGGCTTGTTATCGAAGAAGTTGTATGCCTACAGTGTTAAAATTATACTATGATATTATTCTTTTGTTTACTTTGTAAGTGATTGAAAATCAATAATAAAGATGTAAAAAATATCTCAGATTGCCAACTTCTTATATGACTATATTATCCAGAAATTGGGTGTTATATTTTTTCCTATTTATATTCGAAAAGTTGAAAGTTTCGTGAAAATAATTTGTTTGTTACAATTTATCATATTACCTTTGGAAGCGTTTGTGTTGAAACATTTAAAATGTCTTTTTATATCATTTAATAATCATGTTTTATTTAAAACGTTTTTTGGTAGCATGGACCAATATTAGTTTAGTACTTCGTATTTGTATCGGATTAGTTTTAGGAGCTATTTTGGGGGTTGTTGTACCAGAGTGGAGTGGTATTTCTGTTTTTGGAAATATCTTTGTTAGTGCTTTGAAGGCTATAGCCCCAATACTTGTTGCAGTATTGGTAACTTCAAGTATAGCGAAGGCTACGGGTAGTGTTGGAAATCGATTCTCTGTTGTTATTGGTCGGTATCTGCTGAGTACTTTTATTGCAGCTTTGTGTGCCGTCGTGGTTAGTATGCTATTTCCGGTTACTCTTTTTCTGGAAAAAACGGTAGATAGTACTATGCCTAGTACACTGTCAAATGTTTTTGTTAACTTATTAATTAATTTGGTAAGTAATCCGGTCGCTTCTGTAAGTAATGCTAACTATGTTGGTATTTTGTTTTGGTCAGTTTTAATAGGTTTAGCCATGAAAAAAATAGCTAAGCCTGCTGTTATTGATTTAGTAAGCGGTTTGGCAGATGTAATTTCAGTAGTTATAAAGTGGATTATTCAGTTTGCTCCATTTGGTATTTTTGGTTTGGTATTTTCGGCTGTCTCTGAATGTGGCATGGAGATATTTACAACTTATGGACATCTTGTTCTTATTCTTGTAGGGTGTATGTTGATCAATACACTTATATTTAATCCGATAATATCCTTTTTTCTAATCCGGAAAAATCCATATCCTCTACTTTTTACCTGTTTAAAAGAAAGTGGGGTAAATGCTTTTTTTACTCGTTCTTCTGCAGCTAATATACCTATAAATATGGCGCTTTGTAAACGATTGGGCCTTGATGAGGAATTTTATTCTGTAAGTATTCCTTTGGGAGCTACAATTAATATGGATGGTGCTGCTGTAACAATTACTGTAATGTCGCTTGCAGTGGCGCATACAGTAGGTGTAGATGTTAATTTCTATCATGCTCTATTTTTAAGTATTATAGCAACGATAGGTGCTTGTGGAGCATCAGGTGTAGCTGGAGGTTCATTATTGCTTGTACCTTTAGCCTGCTCGTTTCTTGGTATCGGAAATGATGTGGCGATGCAGGCGGTAGCTGTTGGTTTTATTATCGGTGTGATACAGGATAGTGTAGAAACTGCTCTTAATTCGAGTGGAGATGTTTTCTTTACTGCTTCTGCTGAGCTATATGAACGTAGAAAAAAACTTAAGAGAAAGGGTTCTTAGTTATTTTATAATAGCCTATAAGCCATTTTTTTTCGTTCTAAGGCTTTTCTATCTCAGAAAAATGTATTAAATTTGCTTCGTTTTTGAGACCCGAAATCGCTTAGAACGAAAATAAAGGGCCTTAGCGTGAATTTTACAACGAAAAATAGATATTTTAAACAATGGACGAAAATCAGACAATTGACAATGACAGAATCTTGAGGATCAACATTGAAGAGGAGATGAAAAAGTCATATATCGACTATTCTATGTCGGTTATTGTGGCTCGTGCGCTCCCTGATGTACGAGATGGCTTCAAACCTGTTCATCGTCGTATCCTTTATGGTATGCTTGGTATTGGTAATACTAGCAATAATGCCTATAAGAAATGTGCCCGTGTAGTAGGTGAGGTTCTTGGTAAGTATCACCCACATGGAGACTCTTCTGTTTATGGCGCCCTCGTTCGTATGGGCCAAGACTGGAATATGCGTTATCTTCTGGTTGATGGCCAGGGTAACTTTGGTTCTGTGGATGGTGACTCTCCTGCTGCTATGCGTTATACCGAGTGTCGTCTGAGCAAGATGGGTGAGCATATCATGGATGACCTTGATAAGGATACTGTAGACATGACGAATAACTTCGATGATACATTGAAGGAACCAAGTGTGATGCCTACTAAAATTCCTAATCTGTTGGTAAATGGTGCTAATGGTATTGCCGTTGGTATGGCTACCAATATTCCTACTCATAATCTCGGTGAGGTCATTGATGGTTGCTGTGCTTATATTGATAATCCTGATATAGATCTCGATGGTCTGATGCAGTATATTAAAGCTCCTGATTTCCCTACTGGTGCTTATATATATGGTATACAAGGTGTTCGTCAGGCTTATGAAACCGGTCGTGGACGTGTGGTAATGCGTGCTAAGGCTGAAATCGAGAGCGATGATAATCATGACAAAATTGTTGTTACTGAGATTCCTTATGGTGTCAATAAGGCTCAGCTTATCGAATATATTGCAGAACTCGTTAAGGAAGGTAAAATCGATGGCATTTCTAATGTCAATGATGAATCTGGCCGTCAGGGTATGCGTATCGTTGTCGATTTGAAGCGTGACAGCAATGCTAACGTTATTCTGAATAAACTCTTCAAGATGACAGCTTTGCAGAGTTCTTTCTCTGTAAACTGTATTGCTCTTGTAAAGGGTCGTCCACGTTTGCTCGGTCTGAAAGATTGTGTAAAATATTTCGTGGAGCATCGTCACGATGTTACTATCCGACGTACTCAGTATGAATTGAAGAAAGCGCAGGAACGTGCTCATATCCTCGAAGGCTTAATTATTGCTTGTGATAATATCGACGAAGTTGTACATATTATTCGTGCAAGCAAAACTCCTGCTGATGCTCAGCGTAACTTGGAACAGCGTTTCGAACTGGATGAACTGCAGAGTAAGGCTATCGTTGATATGCGTCTTAGTCAGCTTACAGGTCTACGTATGGATCAGTTGCATGCTGAATATGAAGAGTTGGAGCGCATGATAGATTACTATAATCAGATATTGAGCGATCCTGAACTTTGTAAGAAGGTGATGAAGGATGAACTCCTCGAGGTAAAAGAAAAATATGGTGACGCTCGTCGTACCGAAATCAAATATTCTTCAGAGGAATTTAATCCTGAGGACTTCTATCCAAATGATCCTGTTGTAATCACTGTGAGCCACTTGGGCTATATTAAGCGTACTCCGCTAAGTGATTTCCGTGAACAGGCTCGTGGTGGCGTCGGTAGTAAGGGCGCTCGTACTCGCGAACAAGACTTTACTGAGAATATTTATCCAGCAACAATGCATCAGACAATGCTGATCTTTACAAAGAAAGGACGTTGTTACTGGCTTAAGTGTTATGAAATTCCAGAAGGTGACAGAAACTCTAAGGGTCGTGCTATCCAGAATATGCTGAACATCGAAAAGGATGATGCTGTTAATGGATTCCTGCGATTGAGAACACTTACTGACGAAGAGTTTATTAATAGTCACTATGTCATCTTTGCTACTAAGAATGGTACAGTGAAGAAGACTTGTCTTGAGGCTTACTCTCGTCCTCGTGCTAATGGTGTAATTGCTATTAACCTTGCTGAGGGTGATGAATTGGTTGATGTACGTCTGACTAATGGTGAGAATGAACTGATTATCGCTAACCGTAATGGTCGTGCGTGCCGATTCCATGAGAATACTATACGTACAATGGGTCGTACTGCGACTGGTGTGCGTGGTATGAAACTCGATGGTGATGATGATGCAGTAGTTGGAATGGTACCTGTTAACAATGCTGATGTTGAAACAGTTATGGTTGTCAGCGAGCAGGGTTATGGTAAACGTTCGCAAGTAGAAGACTATCGTATCACTAACCGTGGTGGTAAGGGCGTAAAGACACTCGCTATTACTGAGAAAACAGGTCGCTTGGTTGCTATTAAGAATGTAACTGATGAGAATGACTTGATGATTATCAATAAGAGTGGTATTGCTATCCGTCTTTCTGTGGCTGATGTAAGAGTTATGGGTCGTGCTACTCAGGGTGTTCGTCTCATTAACCTTTCTAAAAAGAACGATATCATTGCTAGTGTATGTAAGGTAATGAGTAGCGAACTTGAAGCAAGTGTAGAAGAAGAAAGTCGTGCTCAGTGGGCTAAGAAATCTGAAGAAATCAAAGCTGATACTACTGGTAGTGCAGCTCCTGTAGAAACAGTAGAATCTGCTGATGAGGAGGTTAAAGCTGATACTTCAGATGATAATACTCCTGTAGATTTCGAATAATATAAGGTTATTCCCTGTCATTTGATGAAAATCAAGTGATAAGGGAATTTTCTTAAAATTTTTTGTTCGAAAAAACAACATTTCTTAGGTATTCGAGTTAAGTACATAATATATAAGGTATAGACCTGATAAAACTGATATCGGGTTTGTGTGTTTACTTGGAAATCGAATAGAATTAGAAAATAAATAACAATAACCCTTAAAATTAAAAAGTTATGAAAAAAGTAATGATTGCAGCTGTAATGCTTCTTGGAGCAAGCACAGCTTTTGCTGGTGACAGTGAAGCATTGAAGCAGATCTTGAAGGCTGGCACTTATGCTGAGGCTAAGGCTCTTTTGGAGCAGAACCTCAATAATCTTGCAAATGCTGCTGAAAAGGCTAAGGCTTATAATCAGTTGGTCGAGTTGGCTATGAACAAGTATAACAATGAAAGCAAGATTGTTACACAAAACCAAATGAATGATCAGTTGAAGCAGAGTGATAAGAACCAGGCTTATGATACTATTGGTATGTATAATGCTGCTGTTGATGCTCTTAACGCTGCTCAGGAATGTGTTAAATATGATGCAGAGCCTAATGAAAAAGGTAAGGTAAAACCTAAGTATACGGGTTTGGCTGATCGTCTTTGGCCTGTACATACTGATCTCGTTAATGGTGGTCAGGCTGCTGCACAGAAGCAGGATGCTGATAATGTATTGAAGTATTGGGGTACTTTCCTCGATTCAGAATCTTCTGATCTCTTTAAGAGCATTGGTGAGGATAAGCGTAAGGCTGAAGATTCTTATCGTGGCCAGGTTGCTCGTTTCGCTGCAGTTTATGCTTATCAGGCTAAAAAACTTGATGCTGCTAACCGTTATGTAGAGGTTGCTATGAAGGATACTGCTGAGTTTAAGAATGCGTTTAACTTGAAACTTCTTATCATGGGTGATGGTTTGAAGACTAAAGAAGATTCTTTGAACTATATTGGTAAATTGAAGGAACTTCAGGCTCAATATCCTGATAATGATGTAATCTTGGATAAACTGTACAATACATACTCTGGTATGGGGGATAAGGCTGGTGCTAAACAGGTATTGAATGATGCACTTGCTAAGAATCCTAAGAATTTTGTTGCTCTTGCTGATCTTGGTATGCTTGCTATCTCAGAGAACAATGAGAAGGATGCTATCCACTATTTGAAGTTGGCAGTAGAAGTTCAGCCAGAGAATCCTATTGTTCATACTTACCTTGGTACAGTATTGAATGTTAAGGCTTCTAATGAAATGGTTAAGGCTACACGTAATGTCATCTTTGATGAGGCTATTAAGCACCTTGATAAGGCTAAGGAACTTGATCCTAATAAGCAGCAGGCAAACTGGGGTTACAATCGCTACCAGGCTTATTATGGCCGTTATGGTGAGGCTGATCCTAGAACTAAAGATGCTGAACTTGATAAGTAATTTTGCTTATTGATATATAAAAGGCTGACGATTAGTTTCGTCAGCCTTTTTTATATATATTTCAAAAGTCTTAGAAGGGAAGTGGTCCTCCGCCACCATTAGGGTCTGGTGGTGGAAATGCACCTGGGGCTGCACCCACGTTAGAACCCAATATCTCGCCTCCCATAGTTGGCGGGAGTGCCCCCATACTTACATCACTAGGATTAGAAAAGCGAGTATATTGGCCTTCAAAGGTAAGCAGTACATCGCCTGTACTACCTTTACGATGTTTTGCGATAATAACTTGGGCCATGCCGTGTAAGTCATTTCCTTTTTCATCTTGATAAATGTGGTAATATTCTGGTCGATGAACGAAGAGTACCATGTCGGCATCTTGCTCAATGGCTCCCGATTCACGTAAGTCGCTCAGCTGTGGGCGTTTACCTTCAATGCCTTCTCGATTTTCTACTGTACGATTTAACTGTGATAAGGCGAGTACTGGTATATTTAATTCTTTAGCTAGACCTTTTAATGATCGTGAAATCGTAGAAACCTCTTCCTGACGGTTTCCAAATCGCATACCATTGGCATTCATTAACTGCAAGTAGTCAATCATAATCATTTTTATACCTTTCTCACGCGCCAGTCGGCGAGCTTTGGTACGTAGTTCAAAAATAGAGAGACCCGGAGTGTCGTCAATGTATAGTGGCTTACCCTGCATTTTACGTAGGTTTACATCAAGTCTCTGCCAGTCTTGTTGATCCATGTTACCGTTCAGTATCTTTTTACCTTCAATTTCGCAGACATTGCTAATCAAACGGTTTACTAACTGAACGTTGTTCATTTCTAGAGAGAAGAAGGCTACTGGTATGTTATTGTCAATAGCTGCATTCTTGGCCAAACTAAGTGCAAAAGATGTTTTACCCATGGCTGGACGTCCTGCTAGAATAATTAAGTCGGATGCCTGCCAACCCGAAGTAGCATCATCTAGATCTGTATATCCTGTGGTAATACCTGTCAAACCTCCACTGTTACTTGCAGCACGTTGTAGAATTTCTTGTGCCTCTTTGATAACAGGGTCAATCTGCGTGTAGTCTTGCTTCATGTTATTCTGTGATATCTCATAGAGGCCTCCTTCTGCTTGTTGCATGAGTTCATCTATGTCTACACTGTCATCGAATGCGCCTGTTTCAATTTTACCTGCAAATGAAATCAACTGTCTAGCGGTATATTTCTGTACTAAAATTTTGGCATAGTGAGAAATACGTGCAGATGTGGTAACATGTGAAGACAGTTCTGTGACATAAGCTGCACCACCGGCTTTCTCCAGATTGCCATCTTTTTTTAGCTGCTGGGTAACCGAAATAAAGTCGCTAGGTTGCTCATTCATGTTGAGTGTCTGTATTGCCTGGTATATCTTCTGATGAGCAGGTATGTAGAACGTTTCTGGTTTAAGCAGTTCTGATATTACTGAGAATGCATCATTGTCAATCATGAGCGCACCCAGTACAACCTTTTCCACCTCAGGTTCCTGTGGCTGCAGATGCCCATACGTATTATCGATAGGAGCAGATGTTTTACGTTGTTTACGATTTGTTGGCATGTATTTTTTTGTTTTTTACAAATTGCAAATATAGCTATTTTTTTGTGAATTTAGTAATTTGTGGCTATATTATTTTTTGTTGTCAAAGATGTATAAATCTAATGCTAAAGTCTTAGTTTTAGAATCAATATGAATTCACAAAATAAATTAGATAAAATTTTGGGTTGTTGGTTTAAATAGTATGATAATTTTTTAAGATCAGTATTTATGGGGGTATTTTTTATATTGGTGTTTAGATTGAGTTCAAGTGAATTTTACTTTTTTGTCTGTTTAAAAAAATAGAGAATTTTTATTTTAAAAAGTATGCTTATTTTGTATATTTTTTTTAAATTTGCCTGCGTTAACCGATTATAGTGTATCATTAACAAAATGAAGAAAATACCAACCGAATAATAATAATCACTATTATGGAAATAACAGAATTTTTAGAATTACCCAAAGGTTTTTATGAAATTGAGCGTCCAAAAAGCCCTGTAGATGCTGTTGCTTATGGATATATGTCTAATCAGGCAGAAGTAAATCTGCTAGCTTACCCCATTAAACGTGTTCAAGCAATGCCTTATGACGATGTTGAATTGGTAATTCAGCGTATTCATCAGACTTTGGAAGACACACAAGGCTTAGTGGAAGTTGGTAATGGAATTACTGATGATGGTAATCGATATATTTATTCGATTTTAAAGTCAATTTTAGATTCAGGTGGAACATCTTACAAAGTGAAGTTGCATATTGATTTGTATGATTGTTGTCTTGAACTTTTAGGTACTTTTAATGAAATTGATAATATAGGGCGAAGAGAACGTGAAATACGAGAGGTGCTGGATCAAAAAGGTTGGCTTAATAGAAATGGAAATCAAAAATGGAATGCTGACCCTTATTCTTCAAATTATGAGCACCCAATACTTCGTAATTTCTCAGAAAAGGAAGGCTTTGATAAACATTATCCAGGGCATCCTTTGTCGTTACTTAGGAAGATGGTTAAAACGGTGGTACACGAGTCTAACTTTGAACTCTTTGCTAGATAAGGAAAAAAGAATATTTTTTTGCGAATTGTTCTTTTTTTATACTTTTTCAAGTCAGAATTATTTCAAGTTTATTAATATAAATAGATTCAAGTATGAAATTTTTTTGGGGTAAAGTTTTGGTAGTTCTTTGTTTAACAAGTTTGGGAGTTCTGAATGTAAATGCTCAGCGTGGTAAAGGATGGTATGTACAGTTTGGCGGCGGAATAGATGTTGTTACCAATGGTGATAGCGAAACTATGGGTGCTGTTCTCGTATATTTGAAGTTGAGCCATTTGCTGGTCTTGGTTATGGTTGGTCTAAGTATTCACCATATAGTACTTCTGCAGTGACAGGTAAGCTTGGTTGTGATTTACTTTTCAACTGTAATCCTAAGCATACAGTGCAAATCGGTGTAACTCCAGAATTTGTAGATTACCTTTGGAAAGAATTTGGAATTAATGATTTACAGGTCTTTAATTTGATGGCAAAAGTGAAGGTTAATTTCTAAACATCAAATATTTTTTTATAAGTAAATTAGATTCGCCATTAAGGGGTAACTCTTAATGGCGAATTTTGTATTTACATACTGCTATTTTGTTTTATATATGAATATATTACATGATATTAACGGCTTTATAAAAGAAATAATGCGAAACTGAAAGGAAATATAGCAAAAAAGTTATAATTTGTTTGTTTGTATCAATTTAATTCATTACCTTTGCATTCGAAATTTAAAATTGACCGAAAAATGGCAAAAAATCAGATTCTACTAAGTATTATTATTCGAATTCGACTACAACGAGTGGTCGGAAGTGAAGATTTGTGCTTGTAGCTCTGATGTAAGAAATACAAAAGCCTTTCACACTTCCGATTGCGGGTGCGAGAGGCTTTTTTAATTTGAACTTAATAAAAACATTATATTATTATGAGTGACAGATTATACATTTTTGACACAACACTTCGTGATGGCGAGCAGGTTCCTGGTTGTCAACTGAATACAGTAGAGAAAATTCAGGTGGCTAAACAGTTGGAATTGCTAGGTGTCGATGTTATCGAAGCTGGTTTCCCAATTTCTTCTCCAGGTGATTTTAATTCTGTGGTTGAAATATCTAAGGCTGTAACGTGGCCTACAATCTGTGCACTGACACGTGCGGTAGAGAAGGATATCGACTGTGCTGCTGAAGCTCTAAAATATGCTAAGCATAAACGTATACATACCGGTATTGGTACCAGCGATTCTCATATTAAATATAAGTTCAACTCCAATCGTGAAGAAATTATAGAGCGTGCTGTTGCTGCTGTCAAGTATGCAAAAAAGTATGTTGAGGATGTTGAGTTTTATGCTGAAGATGCTGGTCGTACAGATAATGAGTATTTGGCTCGCGTTGTTGAGGCTGTTATTAAGGCTGGTGCCACTGTGGTGAATATCCCAGATACTACAGGTTATTGTATGCCTGATGAATATGGTGCTAAAATTAAGTATTTGATGGAGCATGTAGATGGAGTGGATAAAGCTCGTTTGTCTACTCACTGTCACAATGACTTAGGTATGGCTACTGCCAATACTTTACAAGGTGTTCTAAATGGTGCCCGTCAGGTTGAGGTTACTATTAATGGTATAGGTGAGCGTGCTGGTAACACTTCGCTCGAAGAAGTTGCGATGATTCTTAAATGCCATAAACATATCGGAATAGATACTAATATTAATACAACCAAAATCGTACCTACCAGTCGTATGGTGTCTAGTTTGATGAATATGCCAGTTCAGCCTAATAAGGCTATTGTTGGCCGTAATGCTTTTGCTCATTCTTCGGGTATTCATCAGGATGGCGTGCTTAAAAATGTTCAGACCTATGAGATTATGGATCCTAAAGATGTGGGTCTTGATGATAACGCTATTGTACTTACAGCTCGAAGTGGTCGGGCCGCTTTAAAATACCGTTTAGAAGTTAATGGTATAACAGTCAACGATGATGCTAAGCTTGATAAGTTATATAAGCAATTCCTTCTTTTGGCAGATAAGAAAAAAGAGGTAACTGATGATGATGTGCTGATGCTTGCAGGTGCAGACAATGCCTCTGTACATGCTTTGTCTCTTGATTATCTACAGGTTACTACGGGTAAAGGCGTTCGCAGTGTAGCCAGCATAGGCTTGGATATCTCTGGTGAAAAGTTTGAAGCAGCTGCTACCGGAAACGGTCCTGTAGATGCTGCTATACGTGCGCTGAAGAAAATCATCACAAAGCGCATGACACTGAAGGAGTTTACAATTCAAGCTATTGATAAAGGAAGTGATGATGTTGGTAAGGTGCACATGCAGGTAGAATACGATGGTCATGTATATTATGGCTTTGGTGCAGACACAGATATCGTAACGGCTTCAGTAGAGGCTTATATCGATTGTATTAATAAATTTAAGAAATAATAAATACAAGATTATATATGAATACTTTATTTGACAAGATTTGGGACAAACATGTAGTTCAGATCGTAGAAGACGGTCCGACACAACTTTATATTGATCGCTTGTATTGTCACGAGGTGACTTCACCACAGGCTTTTGCAGGTATGCGTGAGCGAGGACTTAAAATATTTCGCCCTGATCAAATTTTCTGTATGCCTGACCATAATATTCCTACACATGATCAAGACAAACCTATCGAGGATCCTATTGGTAAACGACAGGTAGATACACTCGACAAAAACTGTGCAGAATTTGGTGTAACTGAGTTCAAAATGAATTCAAAGGACAATGGTATAATACATGTCGTTGGTCCAGAGAAAGGCTTGTCTTTGCCTGGTATGACGATTGTTTGTGGCGACTCTCATACTTCTACTCATGGTGCGATGGGCGCAGTTGCTTTTGGTATAGGAACCTCTGAAGTAGAGATGGTTATGGCATCACAGTGTATCCTGCAGTCTAAGCCAAAGAGTATGCGAATTAATATCAATGGTAAACTTAAAAAAGGTGTAACAGCTAAGGATGTAGCACTTTATCTCATGGCTCAGATATCTACTTCAGGCGCTACTGGCTATTTCGTAGAATATGCTGGTGATGTGGTCAAGGATATGTCTATGGAAGGCCGCTTGACTTTATGTAATCTGAGTATTGAGATGGGGGCTCGTGGTGGCTTTGTTGCTCCTGATGAGACAACCTTCGAATATATTAAGGGTAGAGAATATGCTCCTAAGGGAAAAGAGTGGGATAAGGCTGTAGAAGAATGGAAGAAACTGAAGAGTGGTGATGATGCTGTATTCGATCGTGAACTTAACTATGATGCTGCAGACATCGAACCACGTGTTACATATGGTACAAATCCTGGTATGGGTATTGGTATCAATGATACTATCCCTACACTCGATGAAATCGATGCAGAGGGGCAGGCTTCTTTCAAAAAGAGTTTGAATTACATGGGTTTTAAACCTGGTGAGAAAATTTTAGGCCATAAGATAGATTATGTATTCCTTGGTGCTTGTACGAATGGACGTATTGAGGATTTCCGTGCCTTTGCTTCAATTGTAAAAGGACATCAGAAGGCTGAAGGTGTGACAGCTTGGTTGGTTCCTGGTTCATGGTTGGTTGATAAGCAGATTCGTGAAGAAGGAATTGATAAAATTGTTGAAGCTGCAGGTTTTGAAATTCGTCAGCCAGGGTGCTCTGCATGTCTTGCTATGAATGATGATAAAATACCGGCGGGCAAGTATTCTGTAAGTACTTCAAATCGTAATTTCGAAGGTCGTCAGGGACCAGGTAGTCGTACTATTTTGGCTAGTCCATTGGTCGCTGCCGCTTCTGCTATTACAGGTAAGTTGACAGACCCTCGTGAGTTCATGTAATTCTATCTTTTCACATTCAAATGCACATCAAAATGAAACAGAAATTTAACGTAATAACATCAAGTTGTATTCCACTTCCTCTGGAAAATGTAGATACAGACCAGATTATACCTGCTCGTTTTCTAAAGGCGATTGATAAAAAGGGTATGGGTGAAAATCTTTTTCGTGACTGGCGATACAATGCTGATGGCTCTCCAAAGGCTGATTTCGTGATGAATGACCCTTCTTACAGTGGTGTTATCTTAGTGGCTGGTAAAAATTTTGGTTCAGGTTCTTCTCGTGAACATGCAGCATGGGCTATCGCAGGTGCAGGTTTCCGTGTCGTAATTAGTTCCTTCTTTGCAGATATTCATAAGAATAATGAGTTGAATAACTTGGTGTTACCTGTAGTGGTAAGTGAAAATTTCTTGAAAGAGCTTTTCGATACTATTGATGGTAATCATCAAGCTCAGGTGAAAGTTGACCTGCCTAATCAGACTGTCACGAATCTGACAACAGGTCACAGTGAACAGTTTGAAATCAATGGTTACAAGAAGCACTGCCTCGAAAATGGACTGGACGATGTAGACTTCCTGGTCCAAAATAGAGATAAGGTCGAAGCATGGGAGTTAGCAAACAAATAGAAATACTCGATTCAACCCTTCGTGATGGCGAACAGACCAATGGTGTCTCTTTCTTGCCTCACGAAAAGTTGATGATTGCGCGTCAGTTACTCTCTGAAGTCAAAGTCGATCGTATTGAGGTGGCTTCGGCGAGAGTATCTGAAAGTGAAAAAGATGCTGTTAGCATGATCTGTAATTATGCAAAAAGCATCGACCGTTTGGAAAGTGTAGAGGTTCTCGGCTTTGTGGATGGAATGAAGTCTGTGGACTGGATTAATGAGTGTGGTGGTAAAGTTATCAATCTGCTGGCTAAAGGTTCGCTTAAACACTGCTCACAGCAGTTGCGTAAAACTCCTCGTGAACATATCTTAGATATCAAGGAGGTTATCAGTTATGCTCATAGAAAGGATATGAAGGTTAACTTATATCTCGAAGACTGGTCGCAGGGGATGATTAATAGTCCTGAATTTGTCTATCAAATGATGGATGGCTTGAAAGATGAAGGTATTGTACGTTTCTTGTTGCCTGATACTTTGGGTATCTTGAATCCTTTGAATGCCTATAAATTCCTTCATGATATGGTTAGCCGTTATCCTGGTCTACGTTTTGATTTTCATGCGCATAATGACTATGATATGGCTGTCGGTGATTCTTTAGCAGCTTTAGAAGCGGGTTGTACTGGTCTACACGTTACCGTGAATGGTTTGGGAGAACGGTGTGGTAACGCTCCTTTGTCGTCTGTTCATGTAATGATTAAAGACCAAATGGGCTATAAAGATAATATTGATGAAACCGCTTTGGTTGATGCTAGTCATTTGGTGGCGGGCTATAGTGGCATTGCTGTTGCTCCTAATACACCTGTCGTAGGTGATTATGTCTTTACACAGGTTGCAGGGGTACATGCTGATGGCGATAATAAAGGAAATCTTTACGCTAATGCTTTGGTTCCAGAAAGATTTGGTCGCCATCGTGAATATGCATTGGGAAAGAATTCTGGTAAAGCCAATATTATTAAAAACTTGGCTGATTTCGGTTTAGAACTGACTAAAGAACAGACTAAGGCTGTTGCTAAACGCATAACAGAACTTGGGGCTCGTAAACAACTGGTTACTCCTGATGACTTACCATATATTGTTAGTGATGTTCTTAAACATAATGCACCAGAAGATAAAGTGAAACTGGTAAGTTACATGGTTTCAACTAGTTATGGCTTAAAGCCTATAGCCAGTCTGAAGGTAAGTATTGATGGTGAAGAGTATGAAGAGGATGCCACTGGTGATGGACAGTATGATGCCTTTGTTAAAGCACTTCGTTCTATTTACAAACATAAGTTGCATCGCACATTTCCTGCACTTGACAATTATGCTGTAAGTATTCCACCAGGTGGACGTACTGATGCTTTGGTACAGACTGTAATAACCTGGCGTGAAGGTGATAAAATTTGGAGAACACGAGGATTGGATGCTGATCAGACTGAGGCTGCTATCAAAGCAACACTCAAAATGCTTAATATGGTAGAAAACAACGAAAGTACAATAAACAATCCTTCTCCAAGAAATTTGAATTTGGAATAAACATTGTATTAGTACATCATAAAATATTAATTATGGATTTAAAAATTGCGGTATTGGCCGGTGATGGTATCGGACCAGAAATTATGAAACAAGGTGTAGCTGTTATGGATGCCATCGCAGCAAAATTTGGTCATAACTTTATATATAAGGAAGCTATCTGTGGCGCACATGCTATTGATGAGGTTGGTGATCCATTTCCTGAAGAAACATTCAAGACTTGTATGGAGGCAGATGCTGTTCTTTTTGCTGCTGTAGGTGATCCTCGCTTTGATAACGATCCTACTGCAAAAGTTCGTCCTGAGCAAGGACTACTAGCTATGCGTAAAAAGCTTGGACTGTTTGCCAATGTACGTCCTGTTGCAACTTTCGACACATTGCTTCATATGAGTCCATTGAAGGATGAACTACTTAAGGGTGCAGATTTTGTCGTTATCCGTGAGTTAACTGGAGGTATGTATTTTGGCGAGAAGTATCAGGATAATGATAAGGCTTATGATACTGATATTTATTATCGACCAGAAATAGAGCGTATTCTTAAGGTAGCTTTCGATTTTGCAATGAAGCGCAATAAGCACCTTACTGTTGTTGATAAGGCGAATGTCTTGGCTTCTTCTCGTTTATGGCGTCAGATTGCGAAAGAAATGGAGCCGCAGTATCCTGAAGTTAACGTAGATTATATGTTTATTGATAACGCTTCTATGCGTGTGTTAACTGAGCCAACATTCTTCGATGTTATCGTTACAGAAAATACTTTTGGTGATATTCTTACAGATGAGACAAGTTGTATCACTGGAAGTATGGGACTTCAGCCTTCTTCATCTTTGGGTGAACATACTCCTTTATTTGAACCTGTTCATGGCTCATGGCCACAGGCTACCGGAAAGAACCTTGCAAACCCTGTAGCTCAGATTTTAAGTGCTGCTATGTTGCTCGAGCATTTTGGTCTGAAAGAGGAGGGGGCTTTAATCCGTCAGGCTGTTGATGCGTCTCTTAATGAGAATGTGCGTACACCAGAAATTCAGGTAGAAGGTGGCGCAAAGTATGGTACTATTGAAGTAGGTCAGTGGATCACTAATTATATAAAGAATGCTTAATTTCTTAATATAAATGATAACAAAGCGGAGCGGTGACTATTTCGTTCCGCTTTTTTTGTACCTTTGCAGTCTACGAACACTATTGTGTAGAGTCTAATAGTAAATGGTATAATATGAAAAAGTTTCTCCTCTTATATTTGCTAAGTGTTATGGGCGGTCTGAAAGGCATGGCTCAAATGAGTTCTTTTAATCAGGGTGTACAAAACCAAACGGTACAACCTTATCGTAATCCACTTCGTGATAGTTTGGCAGCTGCAACAGAGGCTTTAGCTTATCATCCTGATAGTATAGATCTCAGGTTGAAGAAGTCTTCATGGAATATACAACTGGAGCAGTGGGAATATGCTAAGGATGATTTGGATAAAGTGCTTTATATTGATCCTACTAATATTGCGGGACTCTTTTACCGTGCTTTTGTGAATGATAAGATGATGCGATATAATTTTGCACGTTTGGATTATCAGAATTTGTTGACTTTGGTTCCTGGTAATTTTGAAGCTCAGCTTGGGTTGGCACTTCTTAATCAAAAAGATAAGCACTATACAGAAGCTTATGATCAGATTAATATGCTGATAGAAGCTAATCCTGACAGTGCTGTGGCTTTTGCAGCAAGAGCTGGTATGGAAAAAGAGCGGAATATGCTTGAAACTGCCGCTTATGATTATCAAAGAGCATATGAACTTGATACGATGAATATTGATTATCTTACTAATTTGCTCGATTTGAATTTATTACTGCGTAGAAAGAAGGAATCTCGAGAATGTCTGGAAGCCCTTATGTATAAGGGAGTTAGACCAAGTGCTTTAAAAGAATTCGGAATTCGATTAAAAAAAATCAAAAAATAATAGCTAAAATATTTGGTGGTTTCAAAAAATAGTGCTACCTTTGCACTCGCAATTCAGAAATATGGCTTCGTAGCTCAACTGAATAGAGCATCTGACTACGGATCAGAAGGTTCCGGGTTTGAATCCCAGCGAAGTCACTTTTCTTTGATTTGCAAATTCTATGGTTTGGCTTCGTAGCTCAACTGAATAGAGCATCTGACTACGGATCAGAAGGTTCCGGGTTTGAATCCCAGCGAAGTCACAGATTAAAGAGAAAAACAAGTTTTGTTTTTCTCTTTTTTTTTGCTCGCCCAGCATGGACATATTCTAACGGGCGCAAGTTTCTAAGCCGCCCTAATAACGGGAAGGTCTTATGGGGAACTAATTCCCATGCTCCTGCCTAATTATCTTTATTTTTAGAGTTAAATGATGTTAATATCAAAAAATACTTATTTGAATATTTGGATGTTTTAAAGAATTTTGTATTTTTGCAAATGAAGTTAATCTTATAGTTGAATTTTATTTTTTACTGAAGTATGAAAAAAATATTTTTAATTGCAATGGTAGGATTGTCACTAGCATTAATAATTGTTGAAATCAATTTTGTCATCAATGATATTTTGATAGATAATCTTGATAATTCAATTGGGAATATTTTCGGAATGATAGTTGGATTTTGTGGCTTATTTGCAAGTTATAAAGATGCAACATGGAAGGCTTGTCATTGGGAAGATGATTAATATAGATTTTCTGTATTAAGCGGGCTTCAATAATTTTTATATTATTGCGAAATTCAATTTTTTGTTCATTCTTTATCTAATATATGATTGCAGGATTGCTTATGATAGCGGATTGCTCGAAATAATGGGTAAATCTCATGGAATTTGCTTTGGAATTGGGAATTAATTATATATTTAAAGGGAAATGGATGTTTTTTACAAAAAAAACATCCATTTTATTTTGGTAGTTACAATAATATTTGTACCTTTGCTGTCCCAAAAGTTATATATACCTGTAATTGGTCAGGCGTTTCTACAAACTACCGTAAATAGTGACTTATAGCTTTGTTGATTGAAGGATTAACTAATTTACGGATAGTGAGCATTATATAACTAATATACTTTATGTCCGAAATTTTAATCTGCTCGCGAGATGGTTTAACCATTTGGTGGGTTTTAAACATGCATACTTTTAAAGATTCACATATATAATCTTGGAAAAATAATATTTGACTTAACTCGTCGTCGGCGGACGACCCACATTTTTAATATTTTGTACGATGAAAAAAAACAGACCGATGAGCTTGAGGGATTAATTGCTCATCGGTTTTTTTGTATCGATTAAAGTATCTTTAGATAAGATTTATTTTGAAGAAAAAAGTGGGAGGATTATTATCCTTCCACTTTAATACGCCAACGCTCATTACCGTGTTTAATAACAGCGTTTGGTATGCCCTCAAGTAGCAAGGCAAGTTTTCCTTCACTTGCTGTTTCTCCCACTTTGGCCATTTTATCTTTTTTGTTTCTGATAGATAGTGTATGGCTGTCAGATTGGATATATAGATATATTTTCTTGTCGTTGTTAAAAGAAATGAGAAAACGGTCGTCGTTTTCGTTTCCTTTAAAACTATAGGTATATGTCATTACATCTTCGAAACTGAGTTCCAGATTGCCTGTTACAGCTTTGCCTTCACCGTCACGAATAGTCAAACCGATGTTTGGAACTTCTATGTGCATGGTGAAAGCTTTCCCGTTAGTTGGGTTAAATGTTATTTCGATAGGGTCTCCAATTACAACCTGTTCGTGAGTAATCAAAAAGCCTTCATCAGTTTTTTGTGCAGCAGGTACTTCTATATTACCATCATCATAATTCACGGTGAAAAGTGTACCATTAGCATCCTGTTTGATTACTTGTACAAGTTCGTCTGCAGGAGTACCTAAATTGTATATTTTTACAGGTATAGGTTCCTCTTGACCATCACCTAAGGCTTGAGCTTCAACGCATCCGTACATGATATCATCTTCCCAATCTTCAGAACCATACTGACGGAATACAACCGTACTCATGCGAACAGGTTTGCGTGTACCATCTTCGCGACAAAGAAAAAATTGAGCATGGTCTTCGTCGAAAATAGGTTCTTGTACAAATTGGTTATAACATTCTTCCGTACATTCTACCTCAGTCCAAACTCCTGCTGTAAATTCAGCGTTATCCATGTTGTCTGTCATATTACCTTAATGTATTTATCATTAATTTTGGTTTCTAGTCCAATTATATTCTAAAAGGTTTGCAAAGATACTAATTTAATCTGATATGTCGAAATTTTTATTATCTTTGTCATTGGATTTTTAGTAAAGAAAACAAATATAATTTAAATAGTGTATGAAAAAATTTATTTTGGCTTTAGGCTTGTTGTTGGTGCAATTATCTGTTTACTCACAGTCTGTGAAGCGTACCGAGGTGCTGCTTCAAACCAGTATGGGTAATGTACGAATTCAGTTGTATAATGAAACTCCGAAACATCGCGATAATTTTCTTAAGATAGTAAATAGTAAACAGATGGATGGTATGTTATTTCATCGTGTTGTTAAAGATTTTATGATTCAGACTGGCGATCCTGATAGTAGAAAGGCTAAGCCGGGGCAAGTATTAGGAAATCATCAGATTGGAAAGGATTTTCCTGCAGAAATAATATATCCGCAGTTCTTTCATAAGCGTGGAGCTTTAGCAGCAGCTCGCCAACCTGACAACGAAAATCCAGACAAAAAATCATCTGGATCTCAATTTTATATTGTTTGGGGTAAGAAGTTTTCAGAGCATCAGCTTAACTTTTATCAGTCTGTAATAGATACTGTTACAAACTTTAAGGTGAAGTTTACACCAGAAATTAGAAAAGTGTATCAAGAAGTGGGAGGTACGCCTTTTTTGGATGGACAGTATACTGTTTTTGGTGAAGTGACAGAAGGGTTAGAGGTTATCGATAGGATACAACAAGTTGAGGTAGATGCTTGGTCTCGTCCAAAAGAAGATGTAAAAATCATTAAGGCTTATGTTGTAAAATAGAATTGCGACATATTGACAGTAGATCTGAATTTTTCATAATTTTAGGTAATATACCTTGCAAATCTAATGAATTGATAAGAGATTTTAAAGTTATCCAAACTTAATGGCATATTCCTTGTTTGTTATAATTTATGATGTATATTCGTCATGTAAAATATAATAATAAGAGTTTATGGAAAAAAGATTTAAAAATATCAAAGAGTTTGTGCATAATGTAGAAGATATGCTTAGTTATTACATTAATAATCTAAACTTATTTCCAAGTAATGCAAAATTGCTTGTTCAACCTGAAATTGGAGTTAGTGTTATTGATGATCCTGCTCAAAGTATAGGTTGTGATCATTATAATCTCCGAGATTTTTTAAAAAGAAGTATCAATGGTGGAATGATTCCAAATGTTTTGGCCATAGAAAGTATGGCTTTGCGATACTATTCTAAATAATGTGTTAAATAGCATACATATACTATGATAATAGTAACGAGAAATTCACATGATTATGGACCCTATGAGGAAATGATGGTGGCGCATTATGTAGAAGAAGGTAAACTTCTGATGCATGATAAAGCTCGTGATGCATGGACAGGTGAAGAGGGGACAATAGAATTATTTCTAAATCGTGCTGGTATAAATCCTCGAATTAAGAATAGTGGTACTATTGGTCAGCAGTTATCTTATATAGGAAGAAAATTTATTTTTCCTCACAAAGAGATGACCGAGAAAGGATTTAAAGATGACAAACGGTTGATGATATTGGCTATTGTTGGTCTCTCTTTATCAGTAATAATGCTTTTGCCGATAGAAGGGTATTTCGTCTTTTATGCGGTATCACTTTATTTTGCAACAATCTGGGGCATTTTCTTTTATTATTTTTTCAAGACAAGGCAGGTGAGTGTTAAGACTACTATTGGTGTTTTCTTTTTGACTCAGTTAGCAGTGTTCTTAATTTTTTCAGGTCTTAATAGTCTTAATTTCTTTTATTCGTTTACTCATGTTGGCTTCCCTATAAATATTATCGGATATATATTAGGTGTAGGTGTGACTGAGGAATTGGCGAAAATGGTTCCATTATTATATTTGGAGAAAAAAGCAAAAGAACCTATTTTGCCACAGACATTAGTTTATTATGGCTTGATGGCTGGTATTGCTTTTGGTGTATTTGAAGGGGTGCAGTATCAAACTCAAGTAAATATACAGGCTGATTATACTTCAGCTTTTGTTTTGAATATAGCTCGGTTGACTTCTCTTCCATTTCTACATGCGATATGGGCTGGTATCTCTGGATATTTTATTTCCCTGGCAAATTTATATCCACGATTTCGTAAATCGATGTATACTTTAGCCTTGGCTATTCCTGCTACCTTGCACGGTTTGTATGATTCTTTTGCAGGTCTTAGCTATCTAGTCTCAATGTTGATAGCTTTTGGTAGCGTGCTTCTCTTGATGACATATTTAAGAAAGAGTTCAAGTTTGCAAGAAAGATTGAGGGCTTGATAGGTTACATAGTTTTTCCTGCTAAATACTTTTTTCTTTTAACTTTGAATTATCTGTTACTCCTCATTGCTTGTTAAGGAAGCTATGAGGAGTATTTTTTTGTGGTTTGTCGTTAGTGTTGACTTCATTTTTTGAATGGGCTGTTTGTGGTGATGAGTATTTTTTTGAGTCTGTTCTGTTTATGTTGCGTTTTGTTTTTATCTGATTTAAAAATTCTGAATCCTGTCCAGCGATACGTATCGAACTACTTCTGACTTTTTACGCTTGTAATGGTTTGACTGTCAAATAATTTATCAAAAAACAGTGCTTTCAAAATTCGTCATCTAGCTCAAAATATTCAACTTTTGATCAGCCTGTTTGGTCTTTTTTCTTCCCCTTGATTTTCTCTCCCGCCAAAACCCCAGGTCCTGGGGGTCGAAACCTAAGACTTTGTTCGCTAAACTCTATGACCTTATCGCATCAACCCTAAGCTTTCGACCCCTAGGAGCTGGGGTT